>Ga0315899_10000062_pt1 | contig 141963 bp, 145 predicted proteins | sample LakEriMetagenome_2_FD_203518 | JGI IMG/M metagenome (GOLD analysis project Ga0315899, IMG submission 203518) | Freshwater fungal communities from buoy surface, Lake Erie, Ohio, United States - Buoy 4 MA112 | ecosystem: Environmental > Aquatic > Freshwater > Lake | place: USA: Lake Erie, Ohio... | reverse complement strand
GCCGGTCGTCTTGATGACGACGATCTCGATCGCCTCCTCCGCCAGCCCATGGGCGGCGGCGAGAAGGGCGCGGGTCTGCCGCGTCTGGGCGAGCGCCAGCGGAGAGCCGCGCGTTCCGATTTTCAAACGTCCGCCTGCCATGTCTTGTCGCCGCGCCTCCCCGATGCCGCGAGTATAGGGTTTCGCGCCGGCCTGAGAAAGACTAGAAACCCTCATGCGCGTTTTGGGACTCGAAACCACCTGTGACGAGACGGCGGCCGCCGTCGTGGAGCTGAAGGCCAGCGGCGGGGGCGTGATCCTCTCCAATGAGATCTACAGCCAGACGAAGGAGCATGCGCCCTTTGGCGGCGTCGTGCCGGAACTCGCCGCGCGCGCCCATGTGGAGCATCTCGACGTGCTGATGAAGCGCGCCGTGGAGGGCGCAGGCCTGCGCTTTGAGGACCTCGACGGAATCGCCGCCGCCGCCGGTCCCGGCCTGATCGGCGGCGTGATGATCGGCCTCACCACCGGCAAAGTGGTGGCGCTGGCGACCGGCAAGCCCTTCATCGCCGTCAATCACCTTGAAGCCCATGCGCTCACCGCGCGCCTCACCGACGACGTGCGCTTCCCCTATCTCCTGCTGCTCGTCTCCGGCGGCCATACGCAATTGATCGCCGTGAAGGGCGTCGGCGATTACAAGCGGCTCGGCACAACCATCGACGACGCTGTGGGCGAAGCCTTCGACAAAGTGGGCAAACTGCTCGGCCTCCCCTATCCCGGCGGCCCGCATGTGGAGCGCAAAGCGCGGGAGGGCGACCCCATGCGCTTTCCGCTGCCGCGCCCGATGGTCGGTCGCCCCAATGCGGACTTTTCGCTCTCCGGCCTCAAGACCGCCGTGCGCCTCTCCGTTGAGCGCGCCGCGCCTTTGACGCAAAGAGACGTCGCGGACCTGTGCGCGTCTTTCGAGGCCGCTGTGGTGGACGTGATCGTCGACCGCACGCGCATGGCGCTCAAAGCCTTCCGCGAAGATCTGGGCGCGCCGCAGGCCCTGGTGGTGGCCGGAGGCGTGGCCGCCAATGACTCCGTTCGTCGCGGCCTTCTGCGGCTTGCGCAGAGCGCGGGCCTGAAGCTCGTCACGCCGCCGCCCGCTCTGTGCACGGACAATGGCGCCATGATCGCGTGGGCGGGGATCGAACGCCTGCAGCTGGGGCTGACCGACGATCTCTCCTTCGCGCCCCGGCCGCGCTGGCCGCTCGACCCCAACGCCGAGCGCGCTCTGAACGGCAAGGCATGACGCCGCGAGGCCGCGCGCGACCGCTTTTGCGCGCGGCGCTCGTCGCGGCGTTCGTCGGCTACGTCCCCTCGCAGGCGCGCGGCCCCATCGACGTCGAGCCCGTCATGGCCGGCGTGCGCCTGTTCTACGGCGCCCGCACGGAGCTGCGGGCGGTGGACGAAGCGCTGATCGGACAGGCGCGCGAAAGCCTCGACATGGCGGCCTATCAGTTGAGCGACCGTCGTCTGATCGCGGCGCTCGAAGCCGCCGCGCGCCGCGGCGTGAAGATTCGCCTCTATCTCGATCCTGATCAGCCCTCGTTGACCGGCGGGCCGGCGACGCAGGCTCTGGCTTCACTTTTACGCACGCCGGGCGTGGAGGCGCGGGTGAAAACAGCGCCGGACCTGATGCACCTTAAATCCTACCAGATCGACCGGCGCGTGCTTCGCACGGGCTCCGGCAATTTCACCGTCTCGGGGGGAACGCGACAGGAGAACGACGCAGTGCTGATCGAAAGCGCGAACGTCGTCGCAGCCTTTCTGCGCGAATTCGATTATCTATGGAGCCAGCAGGCGAATCTCCGGCTGACCCCGGACCGCCTGCCGCTCAATGCACGCGGCGGAGGTTAATCCTTTCATGTCGGACGCAAAGGTCTTCGAGCGCATCGGCGTGATCGGCGCAGGCGCCTGGGGCACGGCCCTCGCCAATGTCGCCGCGCGGGCGGGGCGCGAGACGATTCTCTGGGCCCGCGATCCCGTCCACGCGCAAGAGATGGCGCGCGAACGCGCCAACGCCCGGCGCCTGCCGGGCGTCGCTCTGCATGAGCGCGTGCGTCCCACATCGCGCATGGAGGATCTGGCGCAGGCGGACGCGATTCTGCTCGTCACGCCAGCGCAATCGCTGCGCGCCGTGGCGCAGGCTTTCGCGCCCGTTCTGCCGACGCAGGCGCCCATCGCCATTTGCGCGAAAGGCGTGGAGCGCGGCACGCATCTGCTGATGGGCGAGACGTTGGCGCAGGCGGCGCCGGGCCGCATCGTCGCCGCGCTCTCGGGCCCGAGCTTCGCCCATGACGTCGCGGCCGGCCTGCCCACCGCCGTGACGCTCGCCTGCGAAGACGAGGCCGTCGCGCGCGTCTTTTGCGCGAGCCTGGCAGCGCCCGGCTTTCGCCTCTATCACACAACCGATCTGCGCGGCGTCGAGATCGGCGGCGCTGCGAAAAACGTGCTCGCCATCGCCTGCGGCGTGGCGGCGGGGCGCGGACTGGGCGCCAGCGCGCAGGCGGCGCTCGTCGCGCGCGGCTTTGCGGAATTGCGCCGCTTCGGGCGCGCCATGGGCGCGCGCGAGGAGACGCTGATGGGCCTGTCGGGCCTCGGCGATCTCGTGCTCACCTGCGGCTCGCTGCAATCCCGCAATTTCGCTTTAGGCCATGCGCTGGGGCGCGGCGAGCCTGCGCCGGGCGCGCTCGCGGAAGGCGCCTTCACAGCCGCGGCCCTCGTTGAGCTGGCCCGCGCGCGCGGCGTCGACATGCCGATCTGCGCAGCGGTGGACGCCATCCTCGCCGATCGCATGAGCGTGTCGGACGCCGTGGAGGCGCTGCTCGCGCGCCCGCTGAAATCCGAAGTCTGACCTAGAAGCCGAGCGCACGATCAACGATGGATTGCGCGCGCGCCTGCGCATCGCTCGCCCCGCCGCGCCACGCCACCACTTGATCGGGCCGCACAAGCGCGAGATCGGCCTCATACAGATCGCGCAATCCGGCGCCGGTTTCGCGCAGGATCTTCAGATCCATGCCGCGCGCCTGCGCCGCCGCCGCGAAAGCCTCCGCGCCGCGCGCGTCCTCTCCCATGACGAGCAGCGTGAACTCAAAGCCGAAGGCGTCGTAGAGCGAACGCCCGTCGCCAAGCCACACATGCGGCGCCCGCCCGCCCGGGCAGGCGGTGGGATGATAGATGTTGGGCCCGTCCGGCGGCGGCTGCGAACCGTCGCTCACGATCACGGGCGAGCCGTCGTAGCGCGCGCCTAACGTGAAGCCGGGAATGTTGAACTCCTCGCGCGCATGGCGATTGAAATAGGCGCCCGCCTCCGCGCGCGCCGCAGCGCCTTCCGGCGTATCGTCCTCCACATGGGCGGGCGCGCTCAACTTGCCAAGCGAATCCGCCAACGCGCGTGCAAAGCCTGTGTTGCGCCGCGCCACGGCCCAGCGCTCCGCCTCATAGCTTGCGAGCAGATTCGGCCCCGCGAGCCCGCGCACGCAGGCGGCGAGCTTCCAGCCGAGATTCACCGCATCCTCGACGCCGGTGTTGTATCCCATGCCGCCAGCGGGCGTGAACAGATGCGCGGCGTCGCCGCCGATGACGACGCGGCCCGAATGCATGCGCTCGGCGACAAGCGCATGGCCCGCGGTCCAGCCGTTCATCGAGAGGACCTCGACGTCCATATCGAGCCCGCTCGCATGGCGGAAGAAGGCTGCGCCATCCTGCGGCGAATAGCGGCTTTCATCATCGCCCGGGGCGAGCTGCGCGTGGAAGGCGAATTCGCCGCGCCCGTCCACCGCCGCCATATAGGCGCGATGGGTGGGGTTGAACGCCACATACATCCACGCCGGCTTGTTCGGCGACAATCGATAATAATCCCGCGCGCGCACATAGACGGCGAGCATGCGCCCGCCCATGAAGGCGCGCTCGGTGCGCGTGTCGCCCACCCAGCCCCAGCCGAACGCCTGCCGAACGAAAGAGCGCGCGCCGTCGGCGCCTACGAGGTAAAGCGCGCGCAAGGTTCGCGCGCCCTGCGCGCTCTCAACATTGGCCTCGACATGCGAGCCGCAATCCCGAAAGCCCGTGAGACGCGTTTCGAAGCGCACGTCGATCCCCGGCAGAGCGCGCGCATGTTTGAGCAGCACCGGCTCAACGAACTTCTGCGACACGCGATGGGGCAATTCGGCCGCGCTCCACGAGCCGGACAGGCCGCGCACGATCTGCGTGGCGTCTTTCGCTGCGGGCAGCGAGAAGCGTGCGATCTCCTGCGTGCAGAAGCGCGTGAAATAAGCGATGTCGGTGGGATAGTCGGCGGGCAGGCCAAGGCGGCGAATCTCGTCGGCGAAGCCCAGCCGACGATAATGCTCCATCGTACGGGCCTGGGTGGCGTTGGCCTGCGGATTGACGGCGGTGGTGGACTTTGAATCGATCACGACGGCGCGCACGCCGCGCCGCCCCAATTCATTGGCGAGCATGAGGCCGCAGGGCCCGGCGCCGACGACGAGCACGTCCGTATCGAATTCAGCCATTTTTCGCCGCCATGGTCGTCGTGTTTCCCCTCGCCCTGCCTAGCCAAGCCGCGCAGGCGCGTCAAAGGGTCGCCGCGCGCCGCGCGGGCTTTGCGCGGGAGGCGGGAACGCGCTACCACATGTTCGGCCGCAAGGCCTCGCCAGCCGGAGCAACCATGGTATTCGGGACAAAGGCCGCCGCATCAAGCGCCCTTGGCGCGGCGCTGGCCCTCAGCCTCGCCGTCGCCTGCGGGCCCGCGCAGGCCGCCCCCGCCCTCGTGGTGGACGCGTCGACCGGACAGGTGCTGCACGCGGAGGACGCCGCGCGGCCATGGCGACCGGCCTCCCTCACCAAGCTGATGACGGTTTATGTCGCGCTCAAGGCGGTGCGCGAGAATCGCCTCACCCTGGATACGCCGCTGATCGTCTCCAACCGCGCGGCGCGCATGGCGCCCTCCAAAATGGGTTTCCCGCCCGGTTCGGAAGTCACGCTCGACAATGCGCTGAAGATGATCATGGTGAAATCCGCGAACGACGTCTCAGTGACGATCGCCGAGGGCGTGTCCGGCTCCGTGCCAGCGTTCGCCGCGGAAATGAACGCCGCCGCCCGCGCGCTTGGCATGACGCAATCGCATTTCGTCAATCCTCACGGCCTGCATGACGAGGCCCATGTCAGCTCGGCGCGCGACATGGCGCTGCTCGCGCGCGCGCTGATTCTGCACTTTCCCGAACAGGCGGAGCTTTACGGCATCGGCGCGCTCAAACTCGCCAGCCGCGTCATTCCCACCCACAACGGCCTTCTTGGACGCTATCCCGGCGCCGACGGCATGAAAACCGGCTTCGTCTGCGCGTCCGGCTTCAACGTGGTGGCGAGCGCAACGCGCAACGGACGCCGCCTGATCGTCGTCGTCATGGGTTCGCCCAACGCCAAGGCGCGCACGCTGAAAGCGATGGCGCTGTTTGAGAACGGCTTCGCCACCTCGATCTTCTCTCGAGGCGGCGCGGATCTCGCCAGGCTGCCGCTCTCCGACGAACCGCCGCCAGACATGCGCCCGCAGGTCTGCGGCAAGAATCGCGCGCCCAACGCGGACGAGGATTTCGCCATTCCCATCGCCGCCGCGAGCGCGAGCGCTGACAACGACACCCCCGCCGCCTTCTTCGGCGCGGACCGCAACGACGGCCGCGCCGCCCTCGCCGCTTTGGCGAGCGGCGACCTGGGGCCGCGACCCGCCTTCATCCCGGTGAACGTCTATCTCGGCCGCGCGCCGGGCTGGACGGGCGCCGCGCGCGGACCCAGCGATGACGAAGCCCCGCTCAGCGCCGCCGAACTCGCGCCGTCCAAAAAGGCGCAGGCGCGCGCCGCCCGCGCGGCCAAGCAACGCGCGGCGCAACAGCAGCAGGCGACAAAGCCGGCGACGGCGAAACCCGCAGCGGCGAAGCAGCAGCAAGGGGCCAAGCCGGCTGCGGCGAAACCAGCCGTCGCCAAACCCGCGCCCTCGAAGCCCGCGCCCGCCAAGCCCGCAGCGAAACCTGCGCAGGCAGGCCAGCAAAAACCCCGCACAGGCGGTTGACCAATGAGCGACGACGCACGCCGGCCGCCACCCCCGATTCCCTTCACCGTGCTCACGGGCTTTCTGGGCGCGGGCAAGACGACGCTGCTCAACCGTCTGCTCGCCGATCCGGCGCTGAAGGACGCCCTCGTCCTCATCAATGAATTCGGCGAGATCGGCCTCGATCACCTGCTGGTCGAGAAAGTGGACGGCGACATGCTGCTCATGTCGTCAGGCTGCCTGTGCTGCACGATCCGCGGCGACCTGATCGCCACCCTCGAAGACGCGTTGCGCAAGCGCGACAACGGGCGCATCCGTCCCTTCAGCCGCGTGCTGGTGGAGACGACCGGCCTCGCCGATCCCGCGCCCGTGCTGCACACGATCATGCACCATCCTTACCTGATGCTGTGCTTCCGCTTGCAGGGCGTGGTCACGGTCGTCGATGCGATCAACGGAAACGCCACGCTCGATGCGCAGGAGGAGGCCGTCAAACAAGTCGCTGTCGCGGATCGCATCGTGCTGACCAAGACGGACCTTGCGACGAACGATGCGACGCGCGCGCAGGTTGAGGCGCTGCGCGCGCGGCTCGTTGCGCTAGCGCCCGCAGCGAAAATCATCGACGCGGAAGACGCGCGCGCGAGCAATCTGCTCGACGCCGGCCTGTTCGGCCTTGAGGGCAAAATCCCCGACGTGGCGCGCTGGCTCAACGCGGAAGGGCTCGACAGGAACGCGCACGCCCAATCGCGTCAGCACGATCACGGGCATCATCACGATCACGCCGGGCATAGCCATGCCCATCACGATCATGCCCATCACGATCATGGGAGCCATAGCCAGCACGCGCATGACCCGAACCGTCACGACGCGCGCATCCGCGCTTTCTGCCTGACGAGCGACAAGCCGCTGCCCGCCTCAAGTTTCGATGTGTTCCTCGACATGCTGCGGCAAGTGCACGGCCCCAACATGCTGCGCGTGAAAGGCGTCATCGGGCTTGACGACGACCCGGCCCGCCCCGTGGTGATCCACGGCGTGCAGCATGTGTTTCATCCGCCGGTTCGGCTGGAGAACTGGCCGGACGACGATAAGCGCACGCGCATCGTGTTCATTCTGCGCGATCTTGCGCCCGATCATGTGCAGGGCCTTTGGAACGCCTTCGTCGGCGTGCCGGCGCCGGACCGCGCCGACGCGCAAGCCCATGCGCATAATCCGCTGGCGCCAAAGCCCGGCGGCCTGCTCGGCTGAGCGTCACTTCACGAAAACATAGACGTCCACGGACGTATCGGAATCGTCGGGCCCGCGACCGGCGTTGACGAATTCCTCGACGAAGAAATCGCGCGCGTCGAGATTCTTCTCGTCCAGCCAGGCTGTGATCGCCTCGTAGGTGGCGTCGATCTCCTCATAGGAGCCGCGATGCTCGAATTTCACGGCGCGGCCTTCAGGCGTGCGCCCGAGCTTGAAGCCGGAGCCGAGCTGCGGCTCCCCGGCAGGCGCCTCCGCCAGCGGCGCCATAGCCTCGAATCGGAAGCCCACGTCGTCAGTCGCCACGAAGACGGCGACCAGCGCGCCCGCGCCCTTCAGCTGGGCGCGTTCCACCTCCGCTTTGAGGCGCTGGAACGCGCTTGTGAGCGTGGAATAGCCGTCCTCCCACGCGGATTCGCGCATGAACACAAGCGCCGGACGCGAGGCGATCTGCTCGATCCGCTGGTCCGAGGGGCCCGGAGGCGCTGTGGGAACGGGCGCCTGCACGGGCGCAGGCGCGGCGGGGGCGGCCGGCGTCGCGGACGTTTGCGCCCGCGCAGCGCCTGAGCCCGCGCTCGCCGTCAGCGCGGCGGCGAAAGCGAAGGCGCACAGGACCCCCATGGCCCTGCGGCAAGAAAGGCCGACCCAAACGCTCGTCATCGTCATCTTCGGTCTCCGCGGCCGCGAATCGCGCGGCGCTCAGGCGATATCGCCACAGATAAGGCGCAAAACAAAGGCGGCGAGCGGTCTGTTCCCGCCCCATGGCGCCTCAATTGACGGCGCCGTTTCGCCTCCCGGCCCGCCTTTGCTATAAGGTGCGCGTTCACAAACCATGAAACGACCGGGACGAATTTTCGTGAGCGCGCTCGCAGGCCTTCCTATCCTGAAGATGAACGGCATCGGCAACGAGATCATCGTGCTGGATCTGCGCGGCCGCGGCCTTGCGGTCTCGCCGGCGGAGGCGGTGGCGATCCATCGCGCGCGCCTCAACGGGCGGCCCCTCGCCTATGATCAGTTGATGGCGCTTGGCGATCCGCGCACGCCGGGCGCGGCGGCCTTCATGACGATCTTCAACAACGACGGCTCGGAATCAGGCGCATGCGGCAACGGCACGCGCTGCGTCGCCTATGCGCTGATGCGCGACGGCGGGCCTGAATCCATCACCCTTGAGACGAGCGCCGGCCTGCTCGCCTGCGAGCGCGCAGGCGAAGCGCGCTTCCGCGTGGACATGGGCGCGCCGCGCCTCGACTGGCGCGACATTCCCCTCGCCCAGGCGGTCGACGACACGCGCGCCGTGACGATCGCGCAAGCGCAGGCGTTCGGCCTCGGCGCCTTCGCCGCCGTCAACATGGGCAATCCGCATGCGGTCTTTTTCGTAGAGGACGCGCACGCCTTCGATCTCGCCCGCGTCGGGCCGCGGCTTGAGACCGATCCCATCTTTCCGCAACGCGCGAACATCTCGCTGGCGCAGGTGCGCGCAGGCGCGGGCGACGACGGACGAGACGCTATTCTCCTGCGCGTGTGGGAGCGCGGCGCGGGGATCACGCGCGCCTGCGGCTCCGCCGCCTGCGCGACGCTCGTCGCCGCCGCGCGCACGGGACGCACGGGCCGCGCCGCAGACGTGGACCTGCCGGGCGGGCGCCTCGTCATCGAATGGCGGGACAGCGATTCCCATGTGCTCATGACCGGCGACGCGGAGCTGGAGTTCGAGGGCAGGCTCGACGCCGCCATGTTCACGGGGCTTTCCGCTTGAGCGTGAAGGTCGTCACCTTCGGCTGCCGCCTCAACGCCGTGGAATCGGAGGCGATCCGCCGTGCGGCGGGCGCGGCGATGGAGGACGAGACCATCGTCTTCAACACATGCGCCGTGACGGGGGAGGCGGTGCGGCAGGCGCGGCAGGCCATTCGCCGGGCCGCGCGCGAACATCCGCAAGCGCGCATCATCGTCACGGGCTGCGCCGCCCAGACGGAAACCCAGACCTTCGCGGCCATGCCGGAAGTCGCAGCCGTCATGGGCAATTCCGACAAGGCGCGCCCGCAGGCCTGGCTCGATCTCGCCCGCGATGGCCGTGCGCAGGTGAACGATCTCTTCGCCCTGCCGGAGACCGCGTATCATTTCGTCGCGGGCGCGGTGGATTCCATCGAAGGCCAGACGCGCGCCTTCGTGGAGGTGCAGAACGGCTGCGACCATCGCTGCACCTTCTGCATCATTCCCTTCGGCCGCGGGCCCTCGCGCTCGGCGCCTGCCGGCGACGTCGTGCGCCAGATCGAAGCCCTCGTCGCCAATGGCTATCGCGAGGCCGTGCTCACCGGCGTGGACATCACCTCATGGGGCGCGGACCTGCCCGGCGCGCCCTCGCTCGGCAAGCTTGTGAAACAGATCCTGCGCCATGTCCCCGCGCTCGAACGTCTGCGCATTTCCTCCATCGACTGCATCGAGGCCGACGACGACATGTGCGACGCGCTTGCGACGGAAGCACGCCTTGCGCCGCATTTGCATCTGTCGCTGCAGGCGGGCGACGACATGATCCTCAAACGCATGAAGCGCCGGCATGCGCGCGCGGACGCGATCCGCTTCTGCGCCGATCTGCGCGCCGCGCGTCCTGACATCGTCTTCGGCGCGGATTTCATCGCAGGCTTTCCCACCGAGACCGACGACATGTTCGCCCGCACGCGCGATCTTGTTGACGAATGCGGGCTCACCCATCTTCATGTCTTCCCTTTCTCGCCCCGGCCCGGAACGCCCGCCGCGCGCATGCCGCAGGTGCCCCGCGAGGTCGCCAAAGCGCGCGCGCAGGCCCTGCGCGAGACGGGCGCTGCGCGGCTCACAGCCCATCTCGATGCGCAGATCGGCAAAAGGCTGCGGGTTTTGTGCGAGCGCGGCGGAACGGGCCATGCGGCGGATTTCACTGAAGTCGCGACGCCGGGCCTGCCCGCCGGACTCATGGCCGACCTCGCGATCATCGGCCATGACGGGCGCCGGCTCATCGCCGACCTCTCCGGCGCGCAGGCCGCCTAGCTGGCGCTCGCGGCCCGTGCTAGCTTCGCGCCCCGGCGGGCCGGGAGGGGCTCGCCTGAGGAGAACGACATGAAGCTGAAGTCTTTCACGCTCGCCGCTTTCGCCGCATCGCTGTGGACCGGTTCGGTTCTCGCGCAGGACTATCCCAACAAGCCCGTCACCGTGATCGTGCCCTTCGCCGCCGGCGGCCCGACGGACGTGGCCGCCCGAATCTACGGCGAATTCTTCGCGCGCACGCTCGGCCAGCAATTCGTGGTTGAGAACGCCGCCGGCGCCGGCGGCACCACGGGCGCGCTGCGCGCCGCCCGCGCGACCCCTGACGGCTATACGATCTTCGTGCACAATGTGGCTCCCCATGTGGCGGGGCCTGCGCTCTATCCCACCGCGACCTATGATCCGGTGAAGAATTTCGAGCCCATCGGCACGCTCGCCTTCGCTGCGCACTACATCGTCGTGCGCAAGGACTTTCCGGCGAAGGATCTGAAGGAGTTCATCGCCTTCGCCAAGGGCAATCCGGGCAAGATCAATTACGGCTCGGCGGGCGGCGGTTCGGCCACGCACCTCGCCTGCGTTCTGTTTGGCCAGCAGGCGGGCGTGGACATCACCCACGTGCCCTATCGCGGCACGGGCCCCGCGCTCAACGATCTCGTGGCGGGCACGCTCGACCTCATGTGCGATCAGGGCCTCAACATGATGGGACAAGCGACCGCCGGCGGCGTGAAGGTGCTCGCCGTCGCGCAGAAGACGCGCTTCCCCGGCCTGCCGAACGTGCCGACCTCCGCTGAGGCGGGCCTGCCGGGCTTTGAAGTGTCCGCGGCCACCGCCATGTACGCCATCGCCGGCACGCCGGCGCCCGTCGTCGCCAAACTCGCGCAGACAATGGCCGCCGCCTACAAGGACGCGGGCGTGCGCAAGCGCATTGAGGACCTCGCCTCTGAATTGCCGGCGGGCGATCAGGCGACGCCGGCGGGACTCGCCGCCTTCACCGCGTCGGAAATGGCGCGCCTGACGGAAGCCATCAAGAAAGGCGGCGTGAAGGCGCAGTGACGCCCGCGCGCGTCAGCCTACGGGCGCATCGCCCGCAAAGCCGCACGCCCTGAGACGGGGGAGCATGTGATCGGGAGCCGGAGCGAGGCATCGCACCGGCTCCTTGTTTTTCTGGATCGGCACGACGATGGCGCGCGCATGCAATTGCAGGCCCGGCCCCTGCCCCGGCGCGCTCGACCCATAGATCGTATCCCCGACGATGGGCCAGCCCATGGCGGAGGAATGGACGCGCAATTGATGCGTCCGCCCAGTGAGCGGCTGAAACTCGATCCACGCGACGGGTCGATCTTCGAACATCGCGCGCCCCAGCACGCGCCAGCGCGTCTTGGAGGGCTGGCCGAGCGGGTCGACCTTCATCCACCAGCCGCGCGTCGCGTCGAGCCGGCCGAGTGGCAGGTCGATCAGGCCCTCGTCCTCCGCCGGTCCGTCCTCCACGAGCGCCCAATAGGTTTTCTCGACCTGCCCGTGCTTGAACAATTTGGACAGGGTCTCGAGGGCCCTGCGGTGGCGGCCCAGCACGAGGCAGCCCGACGTGTCGCGGTCGAGCCTGTGGGCGAGGCTGGGCGGCGCAGGCAGGCCGAAGCGCAGCGCGCCAAAATACGCCTCAAGATTGTCGCCGCCCTTGGGGCCGCGATGAACCGGAATGCCCGCCGGCTTGTTCACCACGAGCATGAGCCCGTCGCGATGGAGCAGGCGGGACAGGAGGGCGTCCGGCGTGAGGGCTTCCGACAACATGGATTACAGGCTATCGATGCGCGCGCGCATTGCGTCAAGCGAGGTTCGGCGGCCCATGGCGGAAAACGAAAGCGGCAAGGGATTTTTCGGACGCCTGTTCGGGCGCGGCCAGAAGCCCGACAGCCCCGCTCCCGTTCCGCAGGAGGCGCCGCAAGAGGCGCCCCAGGAAACGCCGCCCGCCCCCGCCGAGGCCCCGCCGCCGGCGCCTGAACCGGTGACGCCGCCGCCCATGGAAACGCCGCCGCCCGCGCCCGCCCCCGCCGAGGCGCCGCGCTCCTGGTGGACGCGGCTCAAGAGCGGGTTGTCGCGCTCCTCCGCCTCCATCGGCGAAGGCGTCGCCAGCGTCTTCACCAAGCGCAAGCTCGACGCCGACACGCTGGAGGAGCTTGAGGACGTGCTCATCCGCGCCGACCTCGGCGTGACGCTGTCCGCGCGCATTTGCGAGCAGGTCGGCAAGGGCCGCTATGACAAGACGATCGACCCCGCAGACGTGAAGGCCATCCTCGCCGCCGAAGTGGAGGCGACCCTCGCCCACGTCGCGCGCCCGCTGACGCTCGATCCTGCGCGCAAGCCCCATGTGATTCTCGTCGTGGGCGTGAACGGGTCGGGCAAGACGACCACAATCGGCAAGATCGCCGCCAAATTCGCGCGCGAAGGCAAAAAGGTCGCGCTCGCCGCCGGCGACACGTTCCGCGCCGCCGCCATCGAACAATTGCAGATCTGGGGCGGGCGCATCGGCGCGCCCGTCATCGCGCGCGCGCAGGGCTCCGACGCGGCGAGCCTCGCCTTTGAAGCCATTGCGGACGCGCGCGCGCAGGGCGCCGACGTGCTGCTGATGGACACGGCGGGGCGGTTGCAAAACCGCGCCGAACTGATGGCGGAGCTTGAAAAGATCGTGCGCGTGATGAAGAAGGTCGATCCTGAAGCGCCGCACTCCGTCCTGCTTGTGCTCGACGCGACCGTGGGACAAAACGCGCTTTCGCAAGTGGAGATCTTCGCCCGCACTGCGGGCGTGACGGGGCTCGTGATGACCAAGCTCGACGGAACGGCGCGCGGCGGCATTCTCGTCGCCATCGCTGAGAAGCATAAACTGCCGGTGCATTTCATCGGCGTGGGCGAGGGCGTCGACGATCTCGAGCCCTTCGCCGCGCGCGACTTCGCCCGCGCCATCGCCGGCCTCGACGCCTGACGCGCCGGAGAGACAGGACATGACCCCGCAGGACGCCGAGGCGGCGAACGTGAAGAAGACGGACGAACGCAAGCCGGTCGCGCCCGGCCTGAAGCTCGTGCTCGAAATGGGCCCGCTCGTCGCCTTCTTCATCGTCAACTGGAAATATGGAATCTTTCCAGCGACCGGCGTGCTCATGGCCTGTGTGGTCGCAGCCCTCGCGGCCTCATGGCTGCTGACGCGCAAATTGCCGGTCATGCCCGTCGTGACCTGCGTCGCCGTGGTGTTCTTCGGCGCGCTGACCTTCGTCTTCCACGACGACTTGTTCATCAAGCTGAAGCCGACCATCGTCAATTCGATCTTCGGCGCCGTTCTCCTGATCGCGCTCGCCTTCGGCAAGCCGCTCCTGCCCATCGCGCTCGACAGCGTGTTGCGTCTGACAGATGAGGGCTGGCGCAAGCTGACCTTGCGCTGGGGCGTGTTCTTCTTCGTGCTCGCCGCGCTCAATGAGATCGTCTGGCGCACGCAGACGACTGACTTCTGGGTGTCCTTCAAGGCGTTCGGCGTAATGCCCCTCACAATCGCCTTCGCGCTGGCGCAGACGCCGCTCATCATGCGTCACGAAGCGAAGGATGCAGACGAGGCGGGCGACGGCGGCGGCTGATGCGCGCCGCCCTCACATCTCCAGCGATTGCGCCGCGAAGACCTCTTCAAGCTTCATCTGGCGTGGAGTGAGGCCCTGCTCCACCGAGTGAAGCGCCGCAGTCTCCAGCGTCTTGCGGTTGGCGACGACGCCATGGCGCACCAAAGTCTGCGCGAGCGCACGCGCCGCCTCGGCGGGCAGGAGCCCCGTATCAAGGTGATAGGCTGCATGCTCCAGCCGCTCGGCCTCGGCGATGACGTTCGCCTTATTGAAAGCCTGAACGAGATTGATGACGACCCACGGATCGCGCTCGGCGATCTCGCGGCGGATCACCATGCCGTGATTGATGGGAAAGATTCCCGTCTTGGCGAAATAGCGCGCGCCTTCCGCACGCACGTCGGGAAACAGGGTGCGGATGTCGGGATGGGCGAGCAGATTCACGTTGGAGCGGTTCACGATGGAGCCGTGGCCGCGATAATGGATCGCCGCGTCGAGCTCGCCTGACAGCATCATGGAGGCGACGCTCTTCTCCGAGGGAATCTGATGCACCGTTACGCCCGCCGGCGGGGTGAAGCCCGTCGCCCCGCCGTGGCTGAGCTCCGGCGTGCGCTCCATGAAGAACTCCATGTCCTGCGAACGAACGCCCCATTCATGTTCGAGCGCGCCGCGCGTCCATAAGGCGCCCGTCTGCTGATATTCCGTCACGCCGACGCGCTTGCCCTTGAGATCCTCCGGCCGCTCGATCCCAGACCCCTTGCGCACGAGAACATGCGAATGGAAAAAGCGGCGCGTCGTGAAAATCGGCAAACCGATGAAGCGATCGTCGCCCTTCGACATCGCGATGATGAGGGAAGAGAAAGACATCTCCGCCACGTCGAAATCCGCGAAGCGCAATTGCCGCCAGAACAGTTCTGAAGGGCCCACGACGCTGGGCGCAAGCTCAATCCCCTCCGCCTGCGCGCGCCCGTCAAGTATGGGCCGGGTGCGGACGTTTTCCGCAAAGGCGATGCTGAGTCTGAGCTTCATGCGATCCTCCCATCGGAACGCCCTGAGGGGCGCTTTTCTTTTTCCGCTCTGCGTATAAGGTCGACTGATAAAAAGCGCAAAGGGCGCAAGGGCTGCAAGCCCGCTGAGGAAATCGCGTCGGGAGCCAGAGAATTATGAAAGTCGGATTGTTCGACCATATCGACCGTTCGGACCGCGCCTACGCCACCCAGCTCGACGAGCGGCTGGAGTTCGCGCAGGCCGCCGATGAGGCGGGCTTCTGGTGCCTGCACATCGCTGAACATCACGCCTCGCCGCTCAACATGGTTCCCGCGCCCGGCGTCTGGCTCGGCGCCGTCGCGCGCGCGACGAAGCGCATGCGGCTTGGGCCGCTGGGCTATCTCCTGCCGCTCTATTCGCCCCTGCGTCTGGCGGAAGAGATCTGCATGCTCGACCAGATGAGCCGCGGCCGGCTTGAGATCGGGATCGGGCGCGGCGTCTCGCCGTTTGAACTGGGCTACCACAAGGTGAAGCACGAGGACACGCGCGAGATCTTCGCGGACTCTTACGCCTGCCTGCGCGCGGCCCTTTCGAGCGATGTGTTCAGCTATGAGAGCGCGCTGTTCAGCTACAAGGACGTGCCCATGCCGCTGCGCCCCTTGCAGCAGCCCATGCCCGCCTTCTGGTATCCGTCGTCCAACGAGACCGGCGCGACATGGGCCGGGGAGAACGGCGCGCATTTCGCCACCAACGGCCCCGTGTCGCGCGCGCGCGTCAACATCGACGCCTATAAGGCGGCGCTCGCCAAACGCGGCGGGCCTGAGAGACCGAAGGCGGAATTCGAAGGCGGCGCGGCCATCGGCGTGAGCCGGCAGATCGTGGTGGCCGACACGGACGAGGAGGCGCGTCGCATCGCGCAGCCGGCGAGCGAGCATCACCACGCCAACCTCACCTATCTGCTGCGCATCAATTCCGGCAGCGATCTCGTGAAGCGCCTCAACATTCCCGCCGCCGCGACCTTTGAAGACGCCGAGCGCGAAGGCACGGTCATCGCCGGCTCGCCGAAAACGGTGATCGAGAAAATCGCCGCGCAGAAAGAGGCGCTGGGGATCAATTACCTCATCGCCTATATGATGTTCGGCACGATGACCCTGCCCGACGCTTTGCGGTCGCTCGCCTTGTTCCGAAGCGAGGTCATGCCTGCGGTCGAAAAAATGTGAGGGGCGGACGCCTTTGACCCCGGGGCCGCCGCGCCCCATAAGAGCGCGATGACACGCGCCGCCCCCCCCTCAGGCCCGCCGCTGATCTTTGACCGCAGCCTCGCTCGCGCCAGGCTCGCGCGTGCGCGCGCTCAGGGCGCCGAGACCTTTCTGCTTGAGCGCGTGGCGCAGGACCTCATTGATCGTCTGCAAGCTGTGCTCCGGCCCTTCCCCCGCGCACTAGATCTGGGCACGCCCGGCCCGCAGCTCGCCCACGCGCTCGCGGCGGTGGACGCTCAGCGCGCCGTCACGCGGCTTGCGCCTGTGGCGGAGCCTACGGAACCCGGCGTCGCCACGCAGATCGGCGATGAAGAGGCCCTGCCCTTCGCGGCGGAGAGTTTCGACCTCATTGTCTCTGTGCTCTCGCTGCACCTCGTCAACGACCTGCCCGGCGCGCTGGCGCAGGCGCGGCGCGCGCTTGCCCCTGACGGACTCTTCCTCGCCTGTCTGCCGGGCGGTCGCACGCTCGAGGAATTGCGCATCGCGCTCATGCAGGCGGAGGACGAGATCACCGGCGGCGCCTCGCCGCGTGTCGCGCCCTTTGCGGACCTGCGCGACCTTGGCGCCTTGCTGCAACGCGCAGGCCTCGCCCTGCCCGTCACCGACGTGGACGTGGTGACGATCCGCTATCCGCACATGTTCCGGCTGATGGCGGACCTGCGCGCCATGGGCGCGACGAATGCGCTCGTTCATCGCCTGCGCAAGCCCACGCGGCGCGCGGTCTTTATGCGCGCGGCGGAGATCTATGCGGAGCGTTTCGCGGATGCGGACGGACGCCTGCGCGCGACCTTCGAGCTTGTGTGGCTGTCCGGCTGGGCGCCCCATGAAAGCCAGCAAAAGCCGCTGGCGCCGGGCTCCGCCAAAATGCGTCTCGCGGACGCTTTGGGCGCCCGCGAGCAGAAATTGTCCGATCAATAAAGCGGGATCAGATCCGGCGCCGCCTGATGATCGGCGCGCTTCTGCGCGCCATGCTCCGCCTCGCCGCGCGCGAGCGCCGCGAGGATGGCTTCAGCCAGCGCGCGCGCGGAGTCCGCGCTGAGTTCAAGGGCGATGCGCTCGCGCGCGCCATCCGCCTCGTTCACGATGTCGAGGCCCAGCGCATGATCGAGCGGCGCATCGAAGGGATGATCGAAATAGACATGGGCCGCATCGACGCGGCGCCATCCGGCCGCGCCTTTGGCGCTGCCGAACAAAGCGACCTTCTCGGTGATGTAAGAGCACATGAGGCGATCCTCCTTCAGCCCGCGCGGGCGCGCGGACCGATCGTGCGGTCGAGGAAGTCGTAGACCTTCTTCCAGCCATCCGTCGCCTGTTCGGCGCGATAGGCAGGGCGTTCGGCGGCGAAGAACCCATGGCCCGCGCCGTCATAACGATGAAACTCATAGGACTTGCCGAGCGCCTTCAGGGTCTCCTCCGTGCGGTTGACATGCGCAGGGCTTGGACGCTGGTCGTCATTGCCGAAGATGCCGATCAGCGGCGCCTTGAGATTTTTAGTGAGGTCGATGGGCGCCACGGGGCGCGCGGGCGTAAGGTCGGCGGGATCATCCACGACCACATTGCCGCCCCAGCAATCGACCACGGCGTCAAGACCCTCGAGCGTGCAGCCGGCGAGATAGGCGTGGCGCCCGCCGGAGCAGAAACCCATCACCGCCACTTTGCCGTTTGATTCGGGCTGCGCGCGCAGAAACTCCATTGAGCCCTTCACGTCGCCCATCACCTGATCATCGGCGACGCCGCCCTTGGTGCGGGCGCGCGCGGCGAGATCATCGGGAGAGCCGGGGCCTTCGCGGAAATAAAGATGGGGCGCGACGCAGGCGAAGCCGAAATGGGCGAGCTTGCGCGCGGCCTCCTGCGTCCAGTCGTCCCAGCCGGGCATATGATGCACGAGCACGACGCCGCCGATTTTCTGCGCGACGCTCGGCGCTGCGTAATAGGCCTCAGCCTTCGCGCCGCCATGGCCCGTGAACGAGACCATGCGCGTCGTCATTCCTAGATAGGACATACCTTCCTCCCGGTTTTGTTCCGGGGGGATGCTAGTGGCGAACGGGCGCGGATTCCATCCCCAAAAGGCGATCGCCTCAGGCGGCTGACGGCGCAACTTTGTAGGAGGCCTGCGTCTTCGCCTTGATCTCATCAAGGCTCACGCCCTCGGCGCGCTCGACGAGGGTGAGGCCGTCCTTGCCCTTCTGGTCGACTTTGAACACGCCCAGATCCGTGATGACCATGTCAACCACGCCCGCGCCCGTGAGCGGCAGGGTGCAGCGTTCAAGCAGTTTGGGCCCGTCCTTGGCGACATGCTCCATCACCACGACGACTTTCTTGACGCCGGCGACGAGATCCATCGCGCCGCCCATGCCCTTCACCATTTTGCCGGGGATCATCCAATTGGCGAGGTCGCCGTTCTGGGCCACCTGCATGGCGCCGAGAATGGACAGATCAATGTGACCGCCGCGGATCATGGCGAAAGAATCCGCGCTTGAGAAATAGCTCGTCGTCGGCAATTCCGTGACGGTCTGCTTGCCGGCGTTGATGAGATCTGGGTCTTCCTCGCCCTCATAGGGGAAGGGGCCCATGCCGAGCATGCCGTTCTCGCTCTGCAATTGGACGGTGATTCCCTGCGGGATGTAATTCGACACGAGCGTGGGAATGCCGATGCCGAGATTGACGTAAAAACCGTCCTGCAGCTCTTTGGCGGCGCGGGCGGCCATCTGTTCGCGGGTCCAGGGCATGGGGATCTCCTGCGGTTCAGGCGCGCGGCCGGGTGGTGCGGAATTCGACGCGCTTGGGCGCGCCGGGCACATGCACGATGCGGTTCACATAGACGCCGGGCGTGTGGATGTGATCGGGATCGATGGAGCCGGCGGGAACGAGGTTCTCGACCTCAGCGATGGTGATTTTGCCAGCGGTCGCCATCATGGGATTAAAATTGCGCGCCGTCTTGCGGTAGACGAGATTGCCTTCCGTGTCGCCCTTCCAGGCGTGAACGATGGAGAGATCGGCGACGAGCGCGCGCTCCATCACATATTTCTCGCCATCGAACTCGCGCACTTCCTTCCCCTCGGCGATGATCGTGCCGACGCCCGTCTTGGTGAAGAAGGCGGGAATGCCGGCGCCGCCGGCGCGGATGCGCTCAGACAACGTGCCCTGCGGCGTGAACTCAAGCTCCAGCTCGCCAGCGAGATATTGCTGGGCGAAAATCTTGTTCTCGCCGACGTAGGACGAGATCATCTTCCGGATCTGGCGCGTCTCCAAAAGCTTGCCGAGGCCGATTCCGTCGACGCCGGCGTTGTTGGAGATGACAGTCAGGTTCTTCGCGCCCGAGTCCAGAAGGGCCTCGGCGAGAATTTCCGGGATGCCGCACAGGCCGAAGCCGCCGGACATGATCGTCATGCCGTCCTTGATGACGTCGGCCATGGCCGAGCGGGCGTCAGGGTAAACCTTGTTCATGGGCGCGATCCCCGGAAGCGTGTGAACGCGCGCGCAAGCGCGGGCGCACGGCAAGGTTTAGCGGCGCGCGGCCCGCAGGCCAAGGGGCAGGCGCACGGCCATTGGGCGAAGACGCCTGCGCGCAGACCCTCAAGCCCAGCGAGCGGGTGGCGCTGCGCGCCGGCCTCCACTATACCGGGCCTGCGCCGGCTGATCGGCGCCCGTTCAAGGCTCGACTGAGGCCCATGGCGATCCTGCGCATCTATTTCCGCGTTCTGTCCATGTTGGGAGCCGAGCGGCGCCTCGCCGTCGGGCTCGTGCTGGCCAATCTCGCCCTTGCGGTCGCGCAATTCGCCGAACCCGTCCTCTTCGGCCGCATCATCGACGCGCTGACGCGCTCCGCCGGCGACCCCTCCGCCGTCACGTGGGGACAGCTCGGCAATCTCATCTGGGCGTGGATCGGTTTCGGCCTGTTCACCATCGCCGCCGCCGTCCTGGTGGCGCTCCACGCCGACCGCCTCTCCCACCGCCGCCGCCTCGTGGTGATGGCGGAGTTTTTCGAGCATGTTCTGCACCTGCCTCTGGGCTTCCACACGGGCGTCCATTCGGGCCGCCTGCTAAAGACCATGCTCGACGGTTCAGGCGGCATGTCGAGCGTCTGGCTCTCTTTCTTCCGCGAACATTGCGCCTCCTTCGTCTCTCTCTTCGTGCTTCTGCCCGCCACCATGTTCCTCAACTGGCGGCTTGGCGCGCTGCTCGTCGCGCTTGTCCTCATCTTTGGCGCGATCACGGCCTATGTGTTCCATCACACGGAAAGCCTGCAAGGCAAGGTCGAAACCTACCACACCGATCTGGCTGAGCGCGCCTCCGACGCGCTGGGCAATATCGCAATCATCCAGAGCTTCACGCGCGTGGAGGCCGAAGCCATTTCCATGCGCCGCATTTCCGACGCGCTGCTGCGCGCGCAAATGCCTGTTCTCTCCTGGTGGGCCGTCGCCGCTGTGGCGACGCGCGCCTCGGCGACGCTCACCATCCTTGCCGTCTTCCTGCTGGGCACCTGGCTGTTCATGCAAGGCCTCGCCACGATCGGCGAAATCGTCACCTTCATGAATTTCGCCGCTTTGCTCGTTGGCAAGCTTGAAGCGACCGTCACCTTCGCCAATTGGCTGTTCATGCTCGCGCCGAAACTGCGCGAATATTTTGACGTGCTCGATTCGAAGCCCGGCGTGGCGGATGCGCCGGACGCGCGCGATGTAGGCAGGCTCACCGGCCGCGTCTCCTTCGAGAACGTCACTTTCTCCTATGATGCGCGCCGCAATGCGGTCTCTGACGTCTCCTTCGTGGTGGAGCCCGGGCAGACGGTGGCGCTCGTCGGCGCGACAGGCTCGGGCAAATCGACGACGCTCGGCCTCCTCCACCGCGTGTTCGATCCCGTCGGAGGGCGCATCCTGATCGACGGAATCGACATCCGCGACATGACGCTGCTGTCGCTCCGCCGCAACATCGGCGTGGTGTTTCAGGAGCCCATGCTGTTCGCGCGCTCCATCGAAGAGAACCTGCGCGTCGGCAAGCCTGATGCAAGCGAAGAGGAGATCCGCACGGCCCTTGCGCGCGCGCAGGCCGCCGACTTCGTCGCCCGCCAGTCTGACGGCCTCTCAACCATCGTCGGCGAGCGCGGCCGCACGCTCTCAGGCGGCGAGCGTCAGCGCGTCTCCATCGCCCGCGCGCTTCTGAAAGATCCGCCGATCCTGATCTTCGACGAGGCGACGAGCGCGCTCGACGCCACGACCGAACGTCTGTTGCAAGCTGCGCTTGACGCCGCCACGCAGGGCCGCACCACCTTCGTGATCGCCCACAGGCTCGCGACGATCCGCAACGCCGACCGCATTTTCGTGTTCGATCAGGGCCAGGTGGTGGAAAGCGGAAACTTCGAGGAGCTGGTTGCGCTCAACGGCCGCTTTGCGACGCTGGCGCGCGCGCAATTCATGGCCGACGCCGTGGCGCAAGATGGCGTGACGCGGAACGCCGTGACCCCGGCGAGCGGCAAAGACGACTGATCAGCCCGCAAGCTCATCGGCCAGAAAAGCGCGCACATCCTGCGCAGGCACGCCGCGCGCGATGAAGCTCTGACCGATTCCGCGCGCGAGAATGAAGGTGAGCGCCCCGCGCGAGACCTTCTTGTCCTGAAACATCGCTTCAAGAATTTCGTCGGGGCCTGCATTCCATCCCGCGATATGGTCGATGCGCGACGGCAAGCCCGCCTCGCGCAAATGCGCCTCCACGCGCTCGGCGTCCGCGAGATTGCAATGGCCCAAACGCGCGGAGAAACGCATCGCGCAGGACAATCCGATCGCTACGCCCTCGCCGTGCACGAGGCGGGCGCCGTCGAAATGGGTGAGGCTTTCGAGCGCATGGCCGAAGGTGTGCCCGAGATTGAGAAGCGCGCGGTCGCCCTGCTCGGTCTCGTCGCGTGCGACGACGGCGGCTTTTGACGCGCAGCTCTTGCGAATGGCTTCCGTCAGCTCGGGCCCGCGCGCGAACACCCCGCGCCAATTACGCTCCAGCCAGCCGAAAAAGGGCGCGTCGTCGATGAGCCCGTACTTCACGATCTCCGCATAGCCTGCGCGAAATTCGCGCTCCGGCAAAGTGGAAAGCGCGCTTGTGTCGGCGAGAACAAGACAGGGCTGATAAAAAGCGCCAATCAGATTCTTGCCGTGAACCGAATTGATCGCCGTCTTGCCGCCGACAGAGGAATCGACCTGCGCCAGAAGGCTTGTGGGAATCTGCACGAATCGCATGCCGCGGCGGATCGCGGAGGCCGCGAAACCGGCGAGATCGCCCACCACGCCCCCGCCCAGCGCGACGATGGCGTCGCCGCGCTCCATGCGCGCGCCGATCACGCCTTCGCACACGCGCTCGAACATGTCCCAGGATTTCGAGCTTTCGCCCGGCGGGATGGTCACGACCGCATGACGCAGACCCGCGGCGTCCAGGCTCGCCTGCAAAGCGGGCAGATGCGCGGCGGCGAGGTTGGAATCCGTCACGATGGCGCAGGCGGATCCCGGCGCGGCGCGCGCGATATGCTCCGCCGCCCGCGCGATCAGATCGGGACCGATGAGAATATCATAAGCGCGCGCGGCGAGCTCCACCCGCACGGCTGCGTTCTGAGCGGGCGTCGCAATGCGCGCGATGCGCGCAAGCCCGTCGTCGAGCGCGGCGACGATAGCCTCCACCACCGCCTCGTGCGGGCCTTCCTTTGACTCAATGGTGAAATCCGCTTCCGCATAGACGGGATAACGTTCGTCGATGAGCCGGCGCATGGTCGCCTCAGCGTCGACGTCGGCGAGCAGCGGGCGGTTGTTGCGCTTGCGCACGCGGCGCAACAAAACATCCACGTCGGCCTTGAGCCAGATCGACACGCCTTGCCGGGCGATGGCCTCGCGCGTCTGCGGGGCCATGAAGGCGCCGCCGCCGGTGGCGATCACGCGCTGGCGCTCGCCAAGCAAACGCGCCACGACGCGCCGCTCGCCGTCGCGGAAATAGGCCTCGCCGTGCTTGGCGAAAATATCGGCGATGGTCATGCCAGCCGCGGATTCGATCTCCGCGTCGGCGTCGACGAAATCGAGGCCGAGCTTTTGGGAGAGCCTGCGGCCGACGGACGTCTTGCCCGATCCCATCATGCCCACAAGCACGAGCGAGCGCCCGCCCAGCCGGCGCACGAGCGCGCTCGCGCCGGGATCGGCGAGAGGGCCGGTCACGGGCGCGCCGGTCTGGCTGGAAGGCGCGCCGCGCTGCGCGCCGGAGGGATCGTCGAGGGCCTGCATGGGGTGGGCATAACACGTCACGCCGGCGGAATTAAGCGGCGCCGGCGCAAATGGACGGGCTCCGGCTTGCCTTCCCGCTCCGACCATTTGATAAGCGAAAGGCAAGTCGCGGCGTCAACGGACGGATCATGCCAAGTCTCATGCGCTTTCTCGCGGTTCTGGGCGTGCTGGCCGGCCTCGTGTGGGGCGGCATGGCGGCGCTGGTGGCCTTCGTCGAGCCGCAGCCCCGCGAGATGAGCCAGACCATTCCCCCCAACCGCCTCAACCGCTGAGGGACGCTATGGGCCGGGCCCCGACTCGCGCCTCCAGGCCGAAAAGCCGTCTGCCCGCGACGAAGACGGCGCAGCCGTGGGGCGCCGGCCTGCCGGGAGCGGACGCGGCGGCCCTTTTCCTCGACATGGCGGCGGCCGAACGCGGCGCCGCGCGAAACACAATCGAGGCCTATCAGCGCGACCTGCGCGACTATCTGAGCTTCCTCGCCGGTCGCGGCGAAACGCCCCTCACGGCGAGCGCTGACGTCGTGCGCGGCTGGATCGCGGACCTGCATGCGCGCGGGCTCAAACCCGCCTCGGCGGCGCGCCGGCTGTCCTGCATCCGTCAGATGCACAAATTTCTCTACGCCGAAGGCCTGCGCGGCGACGATCCGACTGGAATCGTGGACGCGCCACGCCGCGGCCGCCCATTGCCCAAAATTCTCAGCGTGCAGGAGGTGGATCGCCTCCTCGCCTGCGCGCAGGAGGGGATCAACGACGAGGGGCGTCCCATCGGCCAGCGTCTGCGCGCCGCGCGCATGGCCTGCCTTCTGGAAACGCTCTACGCCACGGGCATGCGCGTATCCGAACTCGTCGCGCTGCCGCGCACGGCGGCACACGCGCGCGATCCCCTGCTCACCATCAAGGGCAAGGGCGGACGCGAGCGCCTCACGCCCCTCTCGCAACCCGCGCGCGCAGCCATGGCCGTTTATCTGCGCCTGCTGGAGGCGAGCAAACCGGAGCAAGCGAAAAGCCACTGGCTGTTTCCCGCCGACAGCGAAAGCGGACACATCACCCGTCAGGCTTTCGCGCGCGACCTGAAGGACGTCGCCGTCGCAGCCGGCGTCATACCGTCGCGCGTGAGCCCGCATGTGCTGCGCCACGCCTTTGCAAGCCATCTTTTGCAGAACGGCGCGGATCTGCGCGTCGTGCAGGAATTGCTCGGCCACGCGGACGTTTCAACGACTCAAATCTACACGCATGTTCTCGACGAGCGCATGAAAGCGATGGTGCGCGACCTGCACCCGCTGAACGACAAGACGCGCGACCATTGACTCAATGCGCGCGCTGCGCGGTGAAAAGCGCGGCCTGCGCTAGGACGGCGCCGCGCGCGCCGAAAGGCGCCAGCGCGTCGACCGCCTGCTGCGCGAGGGCGTCGCGCAAAGCGCGCGCGGCGCCGAGCCCCAACGCGCCGACGAGGGTGCCCTTGTTGCGGCCTGCGTCTTTCGCCACGCGCTTGCCCATGGCGGCCTCGTCGCCCTCCGCGTCGAGAATGTCGTCGGCGATCTGGAACGCCTGCCCCAGCGCGCGCCCATAGGCGACGAGCGCAGCACGGTCCTGCGCGTCGGCGCCGGCGATGATCGCGCCCGCCTCCGCGCCATAGCGCAGGAGCGCGCCCGTTTTCATCGCCTGCAACAATTCGATCTGAGCGCGGGAAAGCGTCGCGCCCGACGCTTCAGCGGCGAGGTCGAGCATCTGCCCGCCGGCCATGCCGCCGAGGCCCGCCGCGCGCGCAAGACCCAGCACGAGGTCGCAGCGCACCTGCGCATCCGCATGGGTGGCCGCGTCGCCCAGCACGTCAAAGGCGTAGGTGAGCAGCGAGTCGCCGGCGAGGATCGCCGTCGCCTCGTCGAAGGCGCGATGATTGGTCGGGCGGCCGCGCCGCAGGTCGTCGTCGTCCATGGCGGGCAGATCGTCGTGGATAAGCGAATAGCAATGGACCATTTCAAGCGCGCAGGCCGCGCGCAGCACGCCCTCGCCCGCCGCGCCGAATAAAGCCGCGCTCTCGATCAGCAGGAAGGGCCGCAGGCGCTTGCCCCCGTCGAGCGCCGAATAGCGCATGGCGGCGAGCAGCCGCTCCGGCCGGGCGAGTTCGCCGGGGAGGAGCGCGGAGCCAAGCAAGAGGTCGAGCATGCGCTCCACCTCGCCGGCGGCGGCGTTGAGACGCGTCGTGAAGGCTTCCTGCGTCAAGCTCCGCTCCTGTCCGCCCATGTTCCCCTCGATTGACCTCAGGGCGCGCCTATCGTCAAGCCGCCGGCGGGGCGCCGCTCGGCCGGCGGCGTGGGTCAGCCCCAAAAACCGCCAATGCGGCCAAGGGCTTGACCTGATTCGCCTTCAGCCCCCGCCGAGGCGCTAGCCATGGGCCTGGTTTCGTTGTATGGACCCCGCTGGATTTCCTGAAAAGTCGGGGTCGGACAGGCTTGAGCGCAGGCCCGCCGACGCCCGCATTGGAGACGAGTATGGCTGTTCCGAGAAGAAAAACCTCGCCGTCGCGTCGCGGAATGCGCCGCTCGGCGGACGCCCTCTCCGCCCCGACCTATGTCGAGGACAAGGACTCGGGCGAACTGCGCCGTCCGCACCATGTCGATCTGAAGACCGGCATGTATCGCGGCCGCCAGATCCTCACGCCGAAGTCGAAGGACGCCTGAAGGCGCCCTTCATCGCTGCGTGCGCATGTTTTTGAAAAGGCCGGCCGCGCGCCGGCCTTTTTCTTTGGCTTCACGCCTCTCCGTCCGCGCCGCCCACGTCGGGCACGAGCACGCGGCGCAGCGGAATCTGCCGGCGCCGACGCGGGTCAAGCTGATCGTAGTGCTTCTGGATCAGCGCGATGAACTCCAGCCCGTTGAGCAGGCGAATGTTGGATCGCGTACGCGCGAAATCGAGCGCGCCCGCTGATTAGCCCCCCGTCGTGATGAACACGCCGACGTCGCGGTCAGGGATCATCGCGGAGAAGGACTTCACAGGGTCCGCGCCGATATTCCCGTCATGCGCCTTCACCTGAATCTTCAGGATCGGCGGCTCGATGCCCAGTTCATCGCGGTGCGCGATCACATCGATGCCGTCGTCGCGCGTCTTGCGCGTGGTGCGCGCGCGATAGCCCATGGCGCGAAAAACATCGGCCACCAAAGGCTCCATGGGAAAGCCCTTGAACTGCGTGCGCAGGCGGCGCGCGATGAAATCATTCGTCGCCTCCGCGATGTCGCGCAAGGCGTTGGCCTCCGGCTCGTCCTCGCAAGCCTCCGCGCGCGCTTCGAACTTGCGCCAGAACTCATGGGCGAAGGAGCGCACCTCGAACAGCGACAGCGTGGAGCCCAGCTCATAAAGCGCGCCGGGCGTGAATTCGTCGCGGCTGAGACGCCCGATCCAGCGCACGGCGCGCCGATGCGCGAAGGCCTTGCCGTCCTGCACGTCATAGACATAGGGTCCGACGATCTCGCCCCAGCGCAAAGTGCGGTCGCTCTTGCGCGGATAGATCACGCGGTGGCCGATGCGCATCTCATGCACGAAGCGATAGACCTGACCCGCGAGAGCAGGCGCCGAGGCCGCAAGCTCCTCGTCCGCGCCGTTGCGAAAGGCGTCCTTAAAGGCGCCGCGCGTGGGCGGCAGGTTGCTGGCGTCGCCGTCCATCTCGACGCACGAGAGCGCCACGTGCTCCTGCTCGATGAAAATAGAACCCGCCTGTCCGGCGCTGCCCGCGCGGATCGCCCAGATACGCGTGTCCTGCTGCATGTGCCCGCCCCTCCTCTTGCGCGCACAAGGGTTCGGCGGCGTCTTGGTTAAGGTCAAGACGTAACAAGGCCGGCGAGGGCGTCGCCGGCCTGTTTTCAGATGAAATGGTTTATGCGAGCGCTTAGTCGCCCTCGCCCGGATTCGGCGAGAAATAGGCGTCGTATTTACCGGGCTTGCCGTCGAAATCCTTGGAATCGGCGGGCGGATCGCGCTTCACGGTGATGTTTGGCCAGGACTTCGACATCTCAGCGTTGAGCGAGAGCCATTTCTCCAGCCCCGGTTCGGTGTCCGGCTTGATCGCCTCGGCGGGGCACTCCGGCTCGCACACGCCGCAATCGATGCATTCGTCGGGATGGATGACGAGCATGTTCTCGCCCTCGTAGAAGCAGTCCACCGGGCAGACTTCCACGCAATCCATGTATTTGCACTTGATGCAATTTTCGACGACGACATACGTCATGGGCCGGTTCCCGAGCAATTCAGACGCCCGGTTGCTAGCCCCTTTGGCGGCCCCGCGCAAGGGCGCGGGGGTCAGCCCTCCTCCGGGGCGCGCGCATCCGCCGGGGGCGCCAGATCCTCATAGAGCAGACGCGCCTCCTCATAGGGGCCGCGGCGGTCCGCGAAGGACGTCACCCGCAGGACGCGCACGTCGCGCGCGAGCGCGATGGTGAGCACGTCGTCGGGCGCCAGAAATTTCGACGGCTGGTCCGTTTTGCGCCCGTTCACCCGCACATGGCCGCCCGTGACGAGGGCGGCGGCGGCGGCGCGCGTGCGAGCCATGCGGGCGAACCAGAGATATTTGTCGAGCCGCTGGCGCGCCCCGCCTTCGTGCGCCTCACGACCCGCGTTCTCATCGCGCGCGGACCCGCTCCGACCCATCGCTACTTCTTGTCGCCGCCTTCAAGCTGCTGCTTGAGGGCGAGCAGTTTGGCGAAGGGCGAATTGGGATCGGGCTGCTTCTCCCGGCGCGGCGCCTCGGTGGAGGCGAAGGGACGCCCGCCCCTGTCGTCGCGCTGGCGGTCGCGGAATTTGTCGCGGCCTTGCTGATCGCGCGGCGGACGCGGCCCGCGCTGCCCGCCCTGACCCTCGCCGCCCTTGGCGCCTGCGCCTGCGAATTTCTCGCCGAACTTGCGCTTGTCGCCGTGGCGCCCGCGCCCACCTTCGCGGCGGCCTTCGCCCGCAGGCGCGCCGCCTTCGGCATTGGCCGGCGCATCCGCGTTCGCGCTTTGCTGCGGGCGTCGATGATGACGGGGCCCGCCGGACGCGCCGCCGCGACGATGATCGCCGCGATGATGGCGGAACGGACGCCAGACTTCGATTTCCTGATCCTCAGCGGCGGCTGCTTCGCCTTCAGCTGGCGCGGCGCTTTCTGGCGCGGCCTCTTGCGCGCTCTCTTGCGCGTTATCCTGTGCGCTTGCTTGCTCGTTTTCTTGCGCGTTTTCTTGCGCTTCAGCGGGCGCCGGCGCCTCGACGGGCGCTTCCGCGACGACAGGCGCCTCTGGCGCGCTCGCCTCCTGCGATTCGACTTCGCCCTGCGCCGCAGCGGTTTCTTCCGATGTCTCTTGCGCGCTTTCTTCTGCGTTTACGGGCGCGACCGGCGTCGTCGGCGCTGCGGCGACGAGCGGAACGGTGATCGCCGGGCCCTTGCGCTTGTCGGCCGCATAGCCGAGCGACTTCAGGATGGAGGCGAAAGCCTCGCCCGAACAGCCCACGAGCGACGTCATGGCGACGGTCACCACGAAGCCGTCGCCGTCGGCGGCGCCCGGCGGCGGCGCGCCCGGCGTCACGCCCGGACGATAGGCGATGGCGGGACGGATGAGATCGGCGAGACGTTCGAGAATGTCCACGCGCACCGCGCGCTCGCCGCACACACGGAAGCCTGCGGCGAGATAGAGGCCGCGCGGAATCTCCTTGTCGGCGGGAATGGACGTGCGCCCTGACGCGGCCAGATGCGGCACGTCGTCGAAGCCTTTCACGGTTTCGATGCCGCCATGCTTCAACGCCCACAATTGCGCGGCGAGCGCGCGCGGCGCCGGCTTCAGCAATTGCTGCACGTAAATATGATGCGCGCCGAACCGCAGACCGAGCTTGCGCAACGCGGCGCGCGCGGTCTGGTCGAGCGACTTGATGTCATTGGCGACCTTCGCGCGCTCAAGCACGCCGAGCGCCTCCGCCGTCTGGAACGCGACGCCGCGCGCGAGCCCTTCAAGCCCTTCGCCCGTTTCAAGCTCGCTCAGCGGCCCGAGCAGTTTCTTGACGTGCTGGGCGAGCCAGAGATCGAGCCGGCGCTGCACCATCTCCAGCGCGGCGCCCGACAATTGTTCGTCCGCGAGCACGCGCACGCGCGGGCTGAGGATGTGATCGCCCGCCGCGATCTTGCCCACCGATTCCCCAAGCCAGCGGATCACGCCGTCGAGCGCGAGCACGAAGGCCTGATCCACTGCGTCGTTCACCCGCTGGGCGCGGCCCTCGATCTCGCTGGCGAGCGCTTTCTGGGCGGCCGCGTTCAGGGTGCGCTGGGCCTCCCCCTCCGCCTGCGGATCCGGCGTGAAGCGGAAGCCGTGCAGCGCTCCGACATGTTGTCCCTCGACGAGCACGTCTCCGGCCCCGGTGATTTCGGCTTCCAGCATTGCGTTCTCTCTCAATCGACGCATGAGCACGCTGGTTCGCCGGTCGACGAACCGATGGGTAAGGCGCTCGTGCAGCGCGTCGGACAAATTGTCCTCTACCTGACGCGTGACGCCCTGCCAATGCTCCGGATCGCGCAGCCAGTCCGGACGATTGGCGATGAAGTTGAAAGTGCGCACCTGCGCGATGCGGGCGGACAGGGCGTCGATGTCCCCATCCGTGCGGTCGAACGCCGACAATTGGGTCGCGAACCAATCGTCCGGGCAGCGCCCGGCCCGCACCACGAACCGGAACAGTGTGTGGACGAGATCCGCATGGGCGGCCGGCGACAATTTGCGGTAATCGGGGAGCTGGCAGGCCTCCCACAGGCGCTGCACGTCCGCCCGCGTGGCCGCCGCCTTGCGCACGTCAGGCTCGCGGGAGAGCATTTCGAGGACGATCACGTCTTCGCCCAGCGGCGGGCGGGCGAGGCCCGGCTCCGGCGGCTCCCGGTCGAGGGAAGCCTGCAAGGCGTCGATGGACGCGAAATCCAGCTCGGCGTTGCGCCATTGCAGCGTCATCAGCGGATCGAAGGCGTGATCCTCCAGCGCGGCCACCAATTCCTCGTCGAAGGGCGGACAGCGGCCCGTCGTGCCGAACGTGCCGTCGTTGGCGTGGCGGCCGGCGCGCCCGGCGATCTGCGCGAATTCCGCAGGCATGAGGCGGCGATATTGCCAGCCGTCGTATTTGCGGTCGCTGGCGAAGGCCACATGATCCACGTCGAGATTAAGGCCCATGCCGATGGCGTCGGTGGCGACGATGAAATCCACCTCGCCGTTCTGGTACATCTCCACCTGCGCGTTGCGCGTGCGCGGCGAAAGGGCGCCCAGAACCACCGCGGCCCCACCCCGCTGGCGGCGGATCAGCTCGGCTATGGCGTAAACCTCGTCCGCCGAGAAGGCGACGATGGCGCTGCGCTGAGGAAGGCGCGTGATCTTGCGCTCGCCGGCGAAGGAGAGCTTCGACAGGCGCGGCCGGCTGACGATGGCCGCATTGGGCAGGAGCCGCTCGATCAGCGGTCCCATGGTCGCGGCCCCGATCAGCATGGTCTCCTCGCGTCCGCGCCGGTACAGCAGGCGGTCGGTGAACACATGGCCGCGGTCGAGATCGGCGGCGAGCTGGATTTCGTCCACCGCAACGAAAGAGACGTCAATGTCGCGCGGCATCGCCTCCACGGTCGCGATCCAGTAGCGGGCGTTGCGCGGCTTGATCTTTTCCTCGCCGGTGACGAGGGCGACCTGATCAACGCCCACGCGGGCGACGACCTTGTTGTAGACCTCGCGCGCCAGCAGGCGCAGCGGCAGGCCGATGATCCCCGTGGGATGGCCCAGCATCCGCTCAATGGCGAGATGGGTCTTGCCCGTGTTGGTTGGCCCGAGCACCGCCGCCACGCGGCGCGAACGCTCGTCGCGGGAGGCCGGCGGGGCGGCTGGCTGGAACATGGTCATGCGCGAAGGCGCCTCCGCGAGCGCCGCTGCCCGCAGGTCCGCTGCGGTCCGTGGGGCGGACGCTTTCGCCCGCCCTGATCGACCCGCCTTGTATCACAATGACGCGCCGGAGCCTGCAAATGTTCGCGCTTTCGAACGCTCCACGAACGAATCGCGGCCGAATCGACGACCGCCGCTGAGTCCTGCTTTGTTCGCCGCAACATGGGGCGCCGGCGCAGCCTTGGGGGACCATATGTTGCGTTTCGCCCAAAAGACGCTCAGCGCGCGAAGGCTGACGGCGAGCGATGCGACCGGACTCGGCGCCGGGGTTTTGTCAAGCGGGGGAAAACAAGCCTCAGCGCTGGACGCGCTGGGTGCGGGAGGTCTCCGCGATCTGCACATTGGTCGCCTCGATGACGACCTCGCCGACCATCGTTCCCACCGATATGCGATAGGGGGCGAGCGCCCGCACGCCCTCCACCGGCATCAGCCAGACCTGCATGTTCTTGTTCTCGATCATGAACTTGGTCGAGCGCCGGTCCGGCCTGTGGCCGGAGACCGGCTTATAGCGGGCGGCGCAGACGATGACCGGGCCGGAATAACCGCGCGCCTTGACCTCGCGCTGGCCCGCATAGGTGAGCTGCACGTCGAAGCGCGTGTAGCCGTCGTAGACGGGCAGGGTGCGCTCGCAGGCTGCGGGCGAGAGAACCGGCCCCGCATGGGTCGCGGGCATGACAAGCGCGCTTAAGGGGTCGAGGACGCCGCGTTTGTGGGCGTCGGTGACGGGCACGCGCCCGCCCTGCTCTTCGAAGGGCGGCGTGATCTCGACCGCGCGCACCGCGCCCGAACTGAGCGCCATGCGCACCGTGCGCGTCTCGCGCGAATTGGAGGACGTGGTGGCGTAGGCGTTGGGCAGAACGCGCCCCTGCGCAATGTCGCCGCGGGCCTGCGCAGCCCCTTCCGACTTGGAGACGGCGGAGGCGAGGCCGGACAGTTTGGCGTTCACCTCAACCTGATAGGACGAGGGCTCGATCGTCGCCTGCAGGCCCGCCGTCCCCAGCGCAAGGCCCACGAGCCGCACGGAATAGGACATCTGCACCGTGTCAGCCGCACAGGCGCCGCTCCAAAGGCCTAGCCCAAGGGCGAACGCGGCCGCAGTGGGGCGTCGAATAACTGGGGTCATGCAGGTCCATCCGAGAATCGCGCCGATAAGCGCATCCCATCTTTGGCCTGCGATTCCGGCCGTTTCAAGGTCTGGCGCAAGGTCTGGCGCGAGGGCTGGCGCAAGGGCTGGCGCTTGACGGGCCGGAGCCTCTCGACTAGAAACCCGCATCCCATTCGACGGTCCGACGCGATGCGAAGGCCAGCTTGCTGGCGGGAAAGCGTTTTCGCGAGGACCAGCCGAAGACCGAAATCGACGAAATCCAAGCGCCGGCCCTGTGTCGCCGGCCACCGAAAGGAAGTTCCATGTCCCGCCGTTGCGAGCTCACCGGCAAGGCCGTCCAGACGGGCAACCTCGTCAGCCACTCGAACCGCAAGACGCGCACGCGCTTCCTGCCGAACCTGTGCAACGTCACGCTGATCTCCGACGCGCTCGGCCGCTCGGTGCGCCTGCGCGTCGCCGCGGCGGCCCTGCGCTCGGTCGAGCATCGCGGCGGCCTCGACGCCTTCCTGCTGAAGGCCCGCGAGGACGACCTGTCGCAAAACGCCAAGACCCTGCGTCGCGAAATCATCAAGAAGCAGGCCGGCGCCGCCGCCTGATCCCAAGGCGCCGCCCTTCGGCGCTCTGGAAGACCTAATGAAAACGCCGGCTTCGCGCCGGCGTTTTTGTTTTTGAAAGATCAGCGCGCGCCTGCGGCCTTGCGGCGCGGCGTGAAGACCGGCATGGCCGCCGGCGACTCGTCGAACAATTCCGCGAGCTTCTCCGTCATCGCGCCGCCCAGCTCCTCCGCGTCGACGATGGTGACCGCGCGCTTGTAATAGCGCGTCACGTCATGGCCGATGCCGATGGCGATCAATTCCACCGGCGAGCGGTTCTCGATCTCGTCGATGACCCAGCGCAGATGCTTTTCAAGATAATTGCCCGGATTCACCGACAAGGTGGAATCGTCAACCGGCGCGCCGTCGGAGATGACCATGAGAATGCGGCGCTGCTCGCTGCGCGCGAGCAGACGCTTGTGCGCCCAGTCCACCGCCTCGCCGTCGATGTTCTCCTTGAGGAGACCCTCGCGCATCATCAGTCCGAGATTGCGCCGCGCGCGCCGCCAGGGCGCATCCGCCGCCTTGTAGATGATGTGGCGCAGATCATTGAGGCGACCGGGCGCTGCCGGCTTGCCCGCCTGCAGCCACGCCTCGCGCGATTGCCCGCCCTTCCACGCGCGCGTGGTGAAGCCGAGAATCTCCACCTTCACGCCGCAACGCTCGAGCGTGCGCGCAAGAATGTCGGCGCAGGTGGCGGCGACCGTGATGGGTCGCCCGCGCATCGAGCCTGAATTGTCGAGCAACAGCGTCACCACCGTGTCGCGGAAATTCGTATCCTTCTCCTGTTTGAAGGAGAGCGGCTGCTGCGGATCGATCACCACGCGCGACAGGCGCGCGGGATCAAGCATGCCTTCTTCAAGATCGAAATCCCACGAGCGGTTCTGCTGCGCCATGAGGCGGCGTTGCAGGCGATTGGCGAGCCGCGCGACGATGGGCGACAGATTGGTGAGCTGCTTGTCGAGATAGGCGCGCAGGCGCTCCAGCTCCTCGGGCTCGCACAATTCCTCCGCCGTCACCGTCTCGTCGAACCGCGCGGCGTAAACCTTGTAGTCCGGCCCGCGATGTTCGAGCTGATTCATGGACGGCGGGCGACGGCTCTCCGCCGAATCCTCCGCGTCGCCCATTTCGGAATCTTCCGGCAATTCGCCCGCCGGCGCGTCGTCGGCGTCCATCGCGCCGTCCTCGACGTCGTCGCTCGAGTCTTCCGCCTTCTCCATCTCGACGGCGTCGCCGGTCTGCTCCTGCTCGCCCTCGCTCTCGGAATCCTCCGGCTTCGAATCGGGCTCGGAATCGCCCGCTTCCTCGCCGGTCTCGTCGTGGTCCATCGCGCCCTCGTCCATCATGTCGAGGGACTGGAGCATTTTGTGGACCGCGCGCGCGAAGGCGCGCTGGTCTTCAATGGAATCGGTGAGCGCGTCGAGTTCGTCGCCCGCGCGATCCTCAATGATCGGGCGCCACAATTCGACGATCTTCTGCGCGGCGCGCGGCGGCGCAAGGCCCGTGAGACGCTCGCGCACGATCATCGCGACCGCATCCTCAAGCGGCGCGTCGGCGCGGTCGGAGACCTCCGCGTAAGTGCCGCGGTGATACCGGTCCTCGAGCATAGCGGAGAGATTGTCCGCCACGCCCGCCATGCGCCGCGCGCCGATGGATTCGACGCGCGATTGCTCCACCGCGTCGAAGATCGCGCGCGCCGCCTGATTTTGCGGCGTCATGCGCCGATGCACCGACGTGTCGTGGCAGGCGAGTTTAAGCGCGAGCGAATCCGCATGGCCGCGCACGATCGCGGCCTCCTGCGGCGAGAGCTTGCGCGCGGGCTCGGGCAGGCGCGCCTTGGCGCCGTCGCCGGTTCCGATGAGCGAGGGGCGCTCGGCCGCATAAACGACCTCGAGCTCCTTCACGCCCGCCATGGCGCGCATGCAGCCCGCTACGGCGCGCTTGAAAGGCTCCTGCGGCGCTTCGGTCTTGCTCGCTGGCTTGCGGTTGCTGGGCGCTGACATGTGCTCGATGCGTCCCTTGCGGGACTTCTCCCTGCGTTCAGCTCAGCGCGACGTTGACGACGCTTTCCGGCAATTCCTGACCGAAGGCGCGTTGATAGAACTCCGCCACCAGCGGGCGCTCCAGCTCGTCGCACTTGTTGAGGAAGGTGAGACGGAAGGCGAAGCCGACGTCCTTGAAGATGTCGGCGTTCTCCGACCAGGTGATGACCGTGCGCGGGCTCATCACCGTAGAGAGATCGCCCGCCATGAAGGCGTTGCGCGTGAGATCGGCGACGCGCACCATCTTGTTGACGATGTCGCGGCCTTCCTTGTTCTTGTAGTGCGGCGATTTCGCCTGCACGATGTCCACTTCCTGATCGTGGGGCAGATAGTTGAGCGTGGTGACGATGGACCAGCGGTCCATCTGCGCCTGATTGATCTGCTGCGTGCCGTGATAGAGGCCGGACGTGTCGCCGAGACCGACGGTGTTGGCGGTGGCGAACAGGCGGAAAGCGGGATGAGGACGCAGCACGCGGCTCTGGTCGAGCAGCGTGAGGCGGCCGGAGGCTTCCAGAACGCGCTGGATGACGAACATCACGTCCGGGCGGCCCGCGTCATATTCGTCGAACACGAGCGCGATGTTGTTCTGATAGGCCCAGGGCAGAATGCCGTCGCGGAACTCCGTGACCTGCTTGCCTTCCTTCAGGACGATGGCGTCCTTGCCGACGAGATCGATGCGCGAGACGTGGCTGTCGAGGTTGATGCGCACGCAGGGCCAGTTGAGCCGCGCCGCCACCTGCTCGATATGGGTCGACTTGCCCGTGCCGTGATAGCCCGTGACGATGACGCGGCGGTTGCGCGCGAAACCGGCGAGAATGGCGAGCGTGGTCTGACGGTCGAACAGATAGTCGGGATCAAGGTCCGGCACATGTTCGCTGGTCTGCGAATAGGCGGGGACCTCCATGTCCGAGTCGATGCCGAAAACCTGACGCACCGACACTTTCTTGTCGGGCATCCCCGGGGCCTGCGCAGTCGCGGTCATTCTTCCTCCAAGCCCAGACCTTCAAGGGGTCGGGCGTGCTGTTGGCCTGGCGGCCGATGGGGCGGGCCCATGGGGCCGCAAGTAAAGCGCGGGGCCGACGGCCTTGCGCGAAAGGGTCCAGCCTCAGGCGAGCCGGGCGGTTCGCAGATGTTTATAGGCCTGAATGATCTCGCGCAATTTCTCCTCCCGCGAACGATCCCCGCCGTTCATGTCCGGGTGGAGCCGTTTGACGAGCTCTTTATAGCGGGCGCGCACCGCCGGCGGGTCCGCCACATCGTCAAGACCAAGCGTCTCCAGCGCCTTGGCCGTGGCGACGCCATGGCGCGGCGGCTGGGGCGCGGCCGACCGGCGGGCCTCCGCCCGCCCGCGCATCACGCCGAACGGATCGACGAAATCAGCCGGATCGACCCCCTCCTCGCGGAAGCCCTTGCCGCGCTTGACGCCCATGGTCCAGGTGGGGCGATGGCCGATGATCGCCTCTTTCTGGTACTTGGCGACGTCCTCGTCGGTCATGCCGTTGAAATAATTGTAAGATTGATTGTAGGCGCGCACATGGTCGAGGCAGAAGCAGAAATATTGCCCCTCACGGTTGCGCCCCTTGGGCGCGCGATATTCGCCCGGCGCCGCGCAGCCCGGATGGTCGCATCCAGCCACGCCCGAAGGCGCGCTCTCCTCCTGGGCGTCCGGCTTCACGCGGATGCGGTCGAACAACGGCGAATTGAGATTCATGCGGACCACTCTAGGCAGGCGTCGGGGCGCCGGCAAGGCGCGCGGCGATCCTTCAACGCCGCGTCTTGAAATTTCATCAACGGCAAAATTCCTCAACGACTTGCCGCCGCCCCCGCGCCGGACCATGTTTGCGCCGCGGCGGCGCGGCGTCGCCAGCGTGGAGCGCGAAAAATCATGGGCGCAGGATCGACGAGCGTGAAAGACAGAATGCGCGCCAAGCTGGAGGCCGCCTTCGCGCCGGCCGCGCTTGAGGTCATAGACGAATCGCACAAGCACGCCGGCCACATGCTGCACCCCGGCGGCGTAGAACCGCGTGGGGAGACTCACTTCAGGGTCAAAGTGGTGTCCGAGGCGTTCGCCGGCAAGAGCCGGCTTGCGCGCCACCGCGCCGTCAACGATCTGCTCGCCGAGGAGATCGCCGGCGGCGTGCACGCGCTCGCCATCGAGGCGCGCGCGCCGGGCGAATGATGACGATCATGAGGCGGCGCGAAGACCTTGCCTTGCGCGCGCTTTCATGATGGAAAATGCGCTTAAGTTCCGTAAGGCCCTGCCGTAGCAAGGGCCGTCAGGGAGGACACATGATCCGCTTCAGCGCTCGCGCCGCGTTCGCCGCCGCCTCGCTCTCCGCATCGCTCGTCGCATCGGCGGCGCTCGTTCCCGCCCACGCCGATCCCATCGAGGATTTCTACAAGGGCAAGAACATGAACTTCCTCGTCGGCGTGAGCGCCGGCGGCGGCTATGACATCGACCTGCGCCTCGTAGCGCGCCACATCGTGAAATACATTCCCGGCCGGCCCACGCCGGTGCCGCAGAACATGGTGGGCGCCACCGGCCTCGTGATGGCGAATTTCGTCTATCGCGTCGCCCCGCGCGACGGACTCACCGTCGCTCTCGTGCAGAACGGATTGCCCACCTATCAGTTCGTCGGCAAGGAAGGCGTGCAGTTCGACGCGCGCCAATGGCAATGGCTCGGGTCGCTCGCGCCCACCGTCGAAACCATGCTGACCTGGAAGGCGACGGGCGTCCTCACCGTCGAAGACGCCAAGAAGCGCGAAGTCGTCGCCGGCTCCAACGGCGCGTCGGGCATCACCTACATGTACCCGATGCTCATGAACGAAATGCTGGGCACGAAATTCCGCCTCGTCACCGGCTATCCCGGTTCAGGCGCGCTCAACCTCGCCATTGAGCGCGGCGAAGTGGAGGCGCGCAACAATTCATGGTCGAGCGTGAAGTCGAGCAAGCCCGACTGGCTGCGCGACGACAAGGTGTCGATCCTCGTCTATTCGGGCCCGCGTCAGGACGATCTGCCCGGCGTGCCGAATCTCGACGACCTCATCACGAACACTGAAGACCGGCTTGTCACGCGCGTCGTGACCGCCGGCAACCGGCTCGGCCGCCCCTTCGCTTTCGCGCCTGACGTGCCGATCGAACGCGTGAACGCCGTGCGCGCCGCGTTCGTGAAAATGCTCGACGATCCCGAGTTCAAGAAAGAGGCGGCCGCCGTGCAGGTGGACGTGCAGTTCATCGACCACGTGAGGCTGAAGGCTGTGGTGGACGAATTGTTCTCGGTGCCTGACCATCTCAAGGAACGCGCGCGCAAATACTTCAACTGAAGCGCCGCGCGCCGCCGCCCCGTCTCAAAAGCCGGCCTTCGCGCCGGCTTTTCAGCTTTCTTCGCCCGTGTCATAGAGCACAGGAACAAGAGGCCGCCGGGCCAGCACGGAGGACGCGCCATGGACGACACCGTTTCCAACCGCGTGAAGGGACCGATTCAGGACCTTCGCGAATTCCTCGCCCGCATCGAAGAGATCGGCGAGCTGGTGCGCATCGACGCGCCGGTGGAGCGCGACGAAGAAATGTCCGCCGTCGCTTATCTGGTCGCCAAACAGAAGCCCTCGCCCGCGACCCTGTTCAACAACGTGATCGGCTTTGAGAAGAGCCCCATCGGCGCACGCCACCTCTGGGGCCCCTATGGCCCGAGCGTGCGCCGCATCGCCGTGTCGCTGGAGGAAGACCCCGACACGCCGACCGTGGAGCTGATCCGCCGCACCAAGGACAAGCTGAAGAAGCGCACGCCGCCGCGCGAAGTGGAGGCGTCGAAGGCGCCGATCTACGAAAACTCGCTCTTCGGCGACGACGTGGACCTCGATCTCCTGCCGATCCCCAAACACTGGCCGCGCGACGGCGGCCGCTACGCCGGCACCTGCGACGCCGTGATCACGAAAGACCCGGAGACGGGTTATTTCAACATCGGCACCTATCGCATGATGCAGCAGAGCAAGAATTCCTGCGGGCTCTATCTCTCGCCCGGCAAGGACGCGCGCCTGCACATTCAGAAGGCGTGGGAGCGCGGCGAGTCGCTGGAGGTCGCCGCCGCCTGGGGCGTGGATCCGCTGTTCATGCTGGTGGGCTCGCAGAGCTTCCCCAAGACCGTCTCGGAATATGAATACGCCGGCGGCATCAAGGGCGAGCCCATTCCCGTGGTGAAGGGCAAGGCGACGAACCTGCTGATCCCCGCGAATGCGGAGCTTGTCATCGAAGGCGTGATCGAGCCCAACGCGCTCTCGCCGGAAGGCCCGTTCGGCGAATTCACCGGCTATTACGGCAAGCCCGAAGACGCCTGCCCGCTCGTCAAGATCAAGGCGCTCCACTACCGCACGAGCCCCGTGCTCACCAATGCGCTGATGTCGGATTATCCCTCCTGCGAGCAGAGCGGGTTCTTCTCGATCCTGCGCGCGGCGAAGATCTGGGACGATTTCGACAAACTCGGCGTGCTGGGAATTCAGGGCGTCTATTCCCATCCCGCAGCCGCGGGCGGCTTCGGCATGACGATCATCTCGATCCAGCAGCGCTACGCCGGCCACGCCGCGCAGGTGCTGGCGCTCGCCGCGCAGGTGCCGGGCGGCGCCTATTACACCAAGTTCATCATCGCCGTGGACGAGGACGTGGACCCCACCGACATGGATCAGGTGCTGTGGGCCATGGGCAGCCGCTGCAATCCCATCGACGACATGGACATACTGCGCAACACGTGGAGCACCCCGCTCGACCCCTCGCAGAACCCGCCTGAAAAGCGGCCCTATGGCTCCAAGGTCCTCATCAACGCCTGCAAGGACCATCGCTATCTGCCGGTTTTCTCGGCCCGCACGACCCTGCGCAAATCCACCTATGACAAAGTGGCCGCGCGCTGGGAGGAAATGGGCCTGCCGGGCAAGGCGCCGAACGTGCGCGCCTATGAATCCGAGGCGAAGTTCACCTATCAGGAAGAGGGCCAGAAGAAGGGCTGACGGCCCGCTGGCGAAAATCCATGCTGCGGCTTAGACTGGAGCATGGACGCCAGCCGCCCCGCTTCTTTTTCTGACCCGGAAATTCCCGCGCCCCAGCCGCCGGACGCCTCGTCCGGCGGCTTTTTCGCGCGGATTTTTGTGCGCAGCACAGAGCGCAGCAAAGTCCGCAGCATTTTTTCTTATGCTGCGCAGCAAGTGCTTGATCTTGTTTATCCTCCCTCCTGCTGCGCGTGTAATGCTGCGGTGCAGCAAAACGGTTTTCTCTGCCCTTCCTGCTGGACGCGGCTGACGCTGATCGAGCGCCCGTTTTGCGAACGGTCAGGAACGCCCTTCGCGCAGGATCTGGGGCCCGACCTTATTTCCCCGCAGGCGCTGGCGGACCCGCCCGTCTGGGGCCGCGCGCGGGCCGTGGCGGTCTATGAGGACGGGCCGGCGCGCCGGCTCGTCCATGCGCTCAAATACGGCGACCGGCTGGACCTCGCCGGCCCCATAGGCTTGTGGATGGCGCGCGCCGGCGCGGAACTTCTCACCGACGCCGACGCGCTCGCCCCCATTCCCCTGCACCGAGGCCGGCTGTTCCAGCGCCGGTTCAATCAGGCGGCCGCCCTCGCCCATGCGGTGTCGGCTGCGAGCGGCGTCGCCTGCGAACCGCTCCTGCTTGCCCGCAGGCGCGCGACGCCGCCGCAGGTAGGCCTCTCGCGCGCCCAGCGCGCCCAGAACGTGCAGGGCGTCTTCCACGCGCCCGAACCCGCCCGGGTGCATGGCCGCCGCATCGTGCTGATTGACGACGTGATGACCTCCGGCGCGACCTGCAACGCGGCCGCCCGGGCGCTCCTGCGCGCCGGCGCCGCCCGCGTGGACGCGCTCGCCTTCGGCCGGGTTGTGAGCGGTTTCTGAATCCCCCATATAGGGGGGCGCGAAAGGTTCAGCTCGATGCCAGCGATCACGATCTACACCAAAGCCACCTGCGGCTATTGCCAGTCGGCCAAGGCGCTGCTGCGCGCCAAGTGCGCGGCTTTTGACGAAATCCCCGTCGACGACGACCCCGCCGAGCAGCAGAAAATGTCAGAGCGCGCCGGCGGCCGCTGGACGGTGCCGCAAATCTTCATTGGCGCGACCCATGTAGGCGGCTGCGACGACCTCCATGCGCTCGAGCGGGCGGGAAAGCTCGACGCCCTGCTCGCAGGGTGACGCATCCATGATCAAATATGCGCTCATCTGCGAGGCGCGCCACGAATTCGAAAGCTGGTTTTCGGATTCGCAGGCCTTCGAGACACAGGCGCTTCGCGGCCTTGTGGAGTGTCCCCATTGCGGCTCGACGCAGGTGGAGAAGGCTCTGATGGCGCCTTCCGTCTCTACATCGAAGCGCAAGGCGCGCAATTCGCTCGCCCAGATGGCGGATGCGCACGCGTCTGCGCCCGAGACTGGCGCCCCGCCGACGCAGGCCATGGCCTTGCTCGACGAGAAGCAGCGCGCCGTGCGCAACATGCTGCGCGAGATGCACCGCAAGATCACCGAGACCACCGTGGACGTGGGCGCCGGCTTTGTCGACGAAGCGCGCCGCATGCACGACGGCGAGACCCCGGCGCGCGCGATCCGCGGTGAGGCCTCATTCGAACAGGCGAAGGAATTATGGGAGGAGGGCGTGCCGGTCATGCCGATCCCCGCCCTGCCCGACGATCGCAACTGAAGCGCGCGCGCAAGCGCAGCGCGGCTAGTATCGCTTGTTGCAATCCACGAGCGGCCGCCAGACGAGGCCGTCGATGGTCAGCGTCTGCTCATAGGTCAGCTCGCACCTGTCGTCCGGCGGGCCCACACGCACGATGAGATCGGGCCGGTATGGCCAGCGGTGTTCCGCGCCATATGCCGCGCGCCGCACGACCAATGGACGCGCCCCAAGATGATAGGGGCGGGCGAAATAGGGCGAAAAATAGGGCGCGCCATAAACGGGAGATCGAGGGAACGTCTGCGCCGCAGCAGTTTGACCGGCCGCGACGAAAAGAGCCATCGCCAATGCGCCAGTCCACATCGCGCCCATGGCGCTTGTGCGAGATCCGATCATTACGCGTCTCCGGTTTTGAGCGTGACGCCTTTCAACGCGCGCGCGGGCCGGAGCGCCCTGTCCGAAAGGATAGGCCGGAATGGTTCAAACGGTGAGCGCAAGCCCGACGGAAGCGGGCGTCAGACCAGACGCAACGGGCGGCGCGCCACGACCATGTAATTCACGTCGAGATCGCGCGAGACGCTCCATTCGCGCGCGAGCGGCGCATAGCTGACGCCAGCCAGCGCATATAGATCGAGGCCCGCGGCCTTGATCCAATCCTCCAGCTCTTCGGGCGTGACGAACTTGCTCCAGTTATGCGTGCCGGGCGCGACCCAGCGCAGCACATATTCAGCGCCGACGATGGCGAGCGCGAAACTCTTGAGCGTGCGGTTGAGCGTCGAGCAGAAAAACAGACCGCCGGGCTTCACCAGCGCCGCCGCGTCGTCGATGAATTGCGCGGGGTCGCGCACATGTTCGATGACCTCCATCGCGCAGACGACGTCGAAGCGCGCGTGCTCTGCGCGGAGTTCCTCCACCGAGGCCGCGCGATAGCGCGCCGTCACGCCGGTCTGCGCCGCATGGGCGCGGGCGATCTCCACATTGCCGGGCGCGGGATCAATGCCGAGCGCGTCGGCGCCCATGCGCGCGAGCGGCTCCGTCAGCAAACCGCCGCCGCAGCCTGCGTCGAGGATCGACAGACCATCGAGCGCGCGCATGCCGGCGGGATCGCGCCGCCCGCCGTCGGGCGTGGGAAAGGCGTCGATCATGGCGTCGCGCATCCAGCGCAGGCGGATGGGATTGATCCGATGGAGCGCGGCCATGGGGCCGGCGTCGCTCCACCATTCCTCGCCCAGCCGCTCGAACTGGGCGACCTCGGCGGGATCGATGGAGGCTCCCGCCGGCGGCTCGGCCTCCGGCTGCGCCTGCGGCGACGGGCCTTCGTGCGCGGATGCGGACATGCGACCTCCGGGTGGGCGAAGCGACGTTGACAGGCCGTCGCTGCGGGGTATCTATACGCGCCCTTTCAAGGGGGTGCGAGCGGCGGCGGCGCCGTCCGCCTTTCCTTTCACAAGCCGACCGGCTTCGCAAATCCGCGGCCGCCGGGGCGCGGTCTCGGTCGTCGTTCAAGGTCCTCATGGCCCGTCTGGTGATGAAATTCGGCGGCACGTCCGTCGCCAATATCGAGCGCATCCGCAACGTGGCCGCCCATGTGCGCCGCGAGGTGGAGGCCGGCTATCAGGTGGCGGTCGTCGTCTCCGCCATGTCAGGCAAGACCAACGAGCTGGTCGGCTGGGTGAACGAGAGCTCCAAGCTTTACGACCCGCGCGAATATGACGCGGTGGTCGCCTCGGGCGAACAGGTCACTTCGGGCCTGCTCGCCATCGTGCTCCAGGAAATGGGGCTCCCCGCCCGCTCCTGGCAAGGCTGGCAAATCCCGATCAAAACGTCCGACGCCCATGGCTCGGCCCGTATCGAAGGGATTGATTCCAAAAAGCTTGATGAAGGGTTCGCGCGCGGCGAAGTGGCGGTGATCGCCGGCTTTCAGGGCGTCCATGAGGCTACGGGCCGCGTGACGACGCTCGGGCGCGGCGGCTCGGACACAAGCGCCGTCGCGGTGGCGGCCGCCATCGGCGCGGAACGCTGCGACATCTACACCGACGTGGACGGCGTTTACACCACGGATCCGCGCGTTGTGCCCAAGGCCCGCAAGCTCGACAAGGTCTCCTTCGAGGAAATGCTCGAAATGGCCTCGCTCGGCTCGAAAGTGCTGCAGGTGCGCTCAGTTGAGATCGCCATGGTGCACAAAGTGCGCACTTTCGTGCGCTCGTCGTTCGACGACCCGGCCGATCCGCGGCCCGGCACGCTTATTTGCGAGGAGGATGAGATCGTGGAACAGCAGGTCGTCACCGGCATCGCCTTCTCCAAGGACGAGGCCCAGATCACGCTGCGCAACGTCGCTGACAAGCCCGGCGTCGCCGCCTCGATCTTCGGGCCCCTCGCCGACAGCAACATCAACGTGGACATGATCATCCAGGTCGTCTCCGGCCCCGCCACCGCGCGCAACGGCCAGACCACCGACCTGACCTTCACCGTGCAAGCCGCCGATTATGAGCGCGCCATGAGCCTGCTCGCCAAGATGAAGACCGACATCGGCTATGAGGCCATCGAGGGCGCCACGGACGTGGTGAAGATCTCCGCCATCGGCGTAGGCATGCGCTCTCATGCGGGCGTGGCGGCCCGCGCCTTCCGCGCGCTGGCGGAAAAGGGCGTGAACATCCGCGCCATCACCACGAGCGAGATCAAGTTCTCGGTCCTCATCGACAAGGACTATACGGAGCTCGCCGTGCGCACGCTCCACTCCCTCTACGGCCTCGACAAAGCGGCCTGAAGCCGCCCAAACCGCGCCCCGTCGAAGCCGCGCGCCGCCGAGGTTTCGGGAGCCGCGCCGGCTTCGGCCGCGCTGCGCCTTGCAGGCGCCCGCCCCTATTCGCTATAGCCTGACGACGGGCGTCCCAGGCGGAGCGACCCCAAGGGCGCATCACGCGCGGAAGGACCGGAGATCACATGCCCACGCGCAGCGCGCCAGGCGGCCCCCGCCTCCTGCTGCGCCGGCTCCGCGAAGCCATGGCGGAGCCGGTGAGCGCGCAGGCGCGCCTCGACCGCATCGTGGTCCAGATCGCCTCCAACATGGTCGCCGAAGTCTGCTCGGTCTATGTGCTGCGCGCCGACGGGCGGCTGGAGCTCTTCGCGACCGAAGGCCTCAACCGCGAGGCCGTCCATTTGACGACCATGCGCGCCGACGAAGGCCTCGTCGGCCTGATCGCGCGCAACGCCGAACCGCTCGCCCTCTCCGACGCCCAGTCCCATCCCGCCTTCGCCTACAAGCCGGAGACGGGCGAAGAAATCTACAACGCCTTCCTCGGCGTGCCGATTCTGCGCGGCGGCAACACGCTCGGCGTGCTCGTGGTGCAGAACCGCGCCAATCGCGTCTATGCGGAGGAGGAGGTCGAGGTTCTCGAAACCATCGCCATGCTTCTCGCCGAGATGATCGCATCCGGCGAATTGCAGGCGATCCTGCGCCCCGGCGCCGAAATCGCGGTGCGCCGCCCGCTCGCCCTGAAGGGATCGGCGGTGGCCGAAGGCGTCGGCCTCGGCCACGTGGTGCTGCACCAGCCGCGCGTCACCGTGACGCAGATCGTCGCGGAGGATACGGGCAAGGAGCTGGAGCGGCTTGACGCCGCCCTTGAGGCCATGCGCGCGGGCATCGACCAATTGCTCGACGGCGACGGATCGGCCGGCGACCATCGCGAAGTGCTCGAAACCTACCGCATGTTCGCCAACGATCGCGGCTGGCTGCGCCGCCTGCGCGAGGCGATCTCCACCGGCATCACCGCGGAGGCCGCCGTCGAGCGCGTGCAGAACGACGCGCGCGCGCGCCTGCAACGCCAGACCGATCCTTATCTGCGCGAGCGTCTGCACGACCTCGATGATCTCGCCAACCGGCTCCTGCATCAATTGACCGGCCAGTCCATCGTCGCCGGGCCCGAGAGCCTGCCGGACAATGCGGTGCTTGTCGCGCGCAGCATGGGCCCCGCCGCTTTGCTCGAATACGACCGCAAGCGCTTGCGCGGCCTCGTGCTGGAGGACGCCGGCGGCTCAAGCCACGTCGCCATCGTCGCGCGCTCGCTCGGCGTGCCCACCGTGGGCGACGTGAACAACATCACAAATCTTGTGGAGCAGGGCGACGCGATCATCGTGGACGGCGGCGCTGGCGAAGTGCAGGTCCGCCCGCAGCCGGACGTGGAAAGCGCCTATCGCGAGAAGGCGCGCCTGCGCGCCCGCCGGCAAGAGCAATACCACCAATTGCGCGACAAGCCCGCCGTCACGCGCGACGGCGAGACGATCGACCTGCTGATGAACGCGGGCCTGCTCGTGGACGTGCATCACATGGCGGAGGCGGGCGTCGCCTCCATCGGCCTGTTCCGCACGGAATTGCAGTTCATGCTCGCCTCGCAATTCCCGCGGCTCGAACAGCAATATGCGCTCTACAAACAGGTGATCGACGCCACGCCCGGCTGCGTCACCTTCCGCACGCTCGACATCGGCGGCGACAAAATCCTCCCCTATATGCAGACCTATGAGGAGGAGAACCCGGCTTTGGGCTGGCGCGCGATCCGCATCGGCCTCGACCGGCCCGGCCTTTTGCGCTCGCAATTGCGCGCTCTGCTGCGCGCGGGCGCAGGGCGCGAATTGCGCGTCATGTTCCCCATGGTCGCCATGGTCAGCGAATTCGAAGCCGCCAAGGCGCTTGTGACGCGCGAGCTCGCTCATCTCAAACGCCACGGCTACGAGACGCCCTCGCTCCTGAAGCTCGGCGTCATGATCGAAGTGCCTTCGCTCCTGTGGCAGCTCGACGAATTACTCGCGCGCGCCGATTTCGTCTCTGTCGGCTCAAACGACCTCGTGCAATATCTCACCGCAGCCGATCGCGACAACCGGCGCGTGGCCAATCGTTTCGATGCGCTCTCCGCGCCGGTCCTGCGCGCGCTCGCCCATGTGGCCGACAACGCCCAGCGCACGGGCAAGCCCGTGACGCTGTGCGGCGAAATGGGCGGACGTCCGCTTGAGGCCATGGCGCTTGTGGGACTGGGCTATCGCGCCATGTCCATGTCGCCGGCGAGCATCGGCCCTGTGAAGGCGGCGATCATGGCGATGCATGCCGGCGAGCTGCGCGCGCTGATGCGCGAACTCCTCGCGCGCACCGACGCCGCCGCCTCGCTGCGCGAGCCCCTGCGCGCCTATGCGGCCGCCAAGGGCGTGCCCTTGTAGCGGGCAAACGCGACGACCCGCTGCGACGACCCGCTGACCGCCCGCCCTCCCGTTCCGGATTCCCATGCTGCCGCAAGACAAACTGAACCTGATCCTGCGACGTCGCGACGAGATCGAGGCGAAACTGGCGGCCGGCGCTTCAGGCGCCGAATTCGGGGCGCTCTCGCGTGAATTGTCCGAGATCGAACCGCTCTGCGCGACCATCGCCGCCTGGCGGCAGGCGCAGGCGGACGCGGAGGGCGCGCGCGCCCTCATCGATGATCCTGCGACCGACCGGGAGATGCGCGAACTTGCGGAGACCGAAGCGCGCGAGGCCGGCGAACGCGCGCAGACGCTCGAACGCGACATCCAGATCGCGCTTCTGCCCAAGGACGCCGCCGACGAAGGCGGCGCGATTCTTGAAGTGCGCGCCGGCACGGGCGGCGACGAGGCGGCGCTTTTCGCCGGCGATCTCTTCCGCATGTATGGCCGCTACGCCGAACAGCATGGATGGAGCATGGAGCTTCTCTCCGCCAGCGAAGGAACCGCGGGCGGCTTCAAGGAGATCATCGCCTCCATCACAGGCCGCGGGGTGTTCGCGCGGCTGAAATTCGAATCCGGCGTTCATCGCGTGCAGCGCGTTCCCGCCACCGAAGCGCAGGGACGCATCCACACATCGGCGGCGACCGTCGCCGTTCTCCCCGAGGCGCAGGACGTGGATTTCGACATCAACGAATCCGACCTGCGCATCGAGACCATGCGCGCGCAGGGCGCGGGCGGCCAGCACGTCAACAAGACGGAATCCGCGATCCGCATCACGCACGTCCCGACGGGAACGGTGGTCATGGTGCAGGACGAACGCTCGCAACATAAGAACCGCGCCCGCGCCATGGGCCTGTTGCGCGCGCGCCTCTATGACGAGCAGCGCCGCAAGCTCGACGCCGAACGCGCCGCTGATCGCAAGTCTCAGGTGGGGTCAGGCGACCGGTCGGAGCGCATCCGCACCTATAATTTCCCGCAGGGGCGCGTCACCGACCATCGCATCGAACTGACGCTCTATAAACTCGATCGCGTGATCACGGGCGAGGCGCTCGACGAAATCATCGAGCCGCTCATCACCCGCCATCAGGCCGACCAGCTCGCCGCCAGCGGGCTTTGAAGCTCACGCCGCGCGGGCGATTTTCACGGCGACGCCGCGCGCCTGCACACGGCGCAGCGGCACAGGCGCGAGGTCTTCGTTCACCACTTCATCGGTGGTCACGTCGAGACCGACGATGGCGTCGGCTTCGAACTCGCGCGCGAGGCGGCGCAATTTCTCCAGCGCGGTTTCGCGGTGCGTCTCCAGCGGCGCGCCGGCCGCATGCCACATGGACGCAGCGGAGATGGGGCCGATCTCGGCCACGATTCGCAAGCCTTCGAGTTCCGTGTCCGACACAATGCGCATGATCTGAAATCTCCTGTCAGCGACAAAAGCCGGGGTCGCGTGCGCACAGAAACGCCGCGGCCCGTTAACAGAAGATGAACGCCGCACCCATGACGCAGCGTTTGCTTTCACAAGAATGAAACTTGCGTCAGCCTCAGTGACGGAAATGACGATGGCCGGTCATCACCATGGCGAGGCCCGCTTCGTCGGCCGCCTTGATGACCTCGTCGTCGCGCATGGAGCCGCCGGGCTGGATGATGGCCGTGGCCCCCGCCTCAGCCGCCGCCAGAAGGCCGTCGGCGAAGGGGAAGAACGCGTCCGAGGCGACGACGGAGCCCTTGGCGAGCGAAACCGGCAGACCCGCCGCCTTCGCCGCCTCCGCGGCCTTCCATGCGGCGATGCGCGAGGAATCCACGCGGCTCATCTGCCCGGCTCCCACGCCCACGGTCGCCCCGTCCTTCACGTAGACGATGGCGTTGGACTTCACATGCTTGCAGACGCGGAAGGCGAATTTCAGGTCCGCAAGCTCGCGCGCGTCGGGCGCGCGTTTGGTGACGACCTTCAGCTCCATGTCGTCCACCACGGCGTTGTCGCGGCCCTGCACGAGCAGGCCGCCGGCCACCGTGCGCACGGACAGGCCGCGCGCGCGCGGATCAGGCAGGCCGCCGGTGACGAGCAGGCGCAGGTTTTTCTTCGCCGCGACGATGGCGACGGCCTCGTCGTCGGCGTCGGGCGCGATGATGACTTCGGTGAAAATCTTCACGATCTCGCGCGCGGCGTCCGCATCGAGCTTGCGGTTGAGCGCGACGATGCCGCCGAAGGCCGACACAGGATCGCAGCGCAGCGCCAGCTCATAGGCTTCGCGCAAGGTCTTGCCTTCCGCCACGCCGCAGGGATTGGCGTGTTTGATGATGGCGACGGCGGCGGTGCGCGCGGCGTCGAACTCCGCCACGCATTCAAAGGCGGCGTCAGTATCGTTCACATTGTTGTAGGAGAGCGCCTTACCCTGAAGCTGGCGCGCTGTCGCCACGCCGAAACGCTGCTCCGGCGTGCGGTAAAAGCCCGCGCTCTGATGCGGATTCTCGCCATAGCGCATGGTTTCCGCGAGCGCGCCGCCCACCGCGCGATAGGCGGGCGCGGTCTCGCCGATGGCGTTGGCGAACCAGTTGGAGATCGCCGCGTCATAGGCGGCCGTGCGGGCGTAAGCCTTCTGCGCGAGCTTCTTGCGCAGGGCGAGATCAAGCGCGCCGCCCTGCGCCGCCATGGCGTCGAGCACGGTGGCGTAGTCCGACACGTCAACCACCACGGCGACGTCGGCGTGGTTCTTCGCCGCGGCGCGGATCATCGCCGGTCCGCCAATGTCGATGTTCTCGATGCAATCATCGTAATCGGCGCCCTTCGCCACAGTCGCCTCGAAGGGGTAGAGGTTCACCACCAGCAGGTCGATGGGAACGATGCCGTGCGCCGCCATGGCGCTGGCGTGTTCAGCGTTGTCGCGGATCGCCAGAAGGCCGCCATGCACCTTGGGATGCAGCGTCTTCACGCGCCCGTCCATCATTTCAGGAAAGCCCGTGAGGTCAGAGACGTCCTTCACCGGCACGCCGGCGTCGGCGATGGCCTTGCGCGTGCCGCCAGTGGAGACGAGCTCCACGCCGCGGCCGGCGAGAGCGCGGGCGAAATCAATCAGCCCGGTCTTGTCGGAAACGGAGATGAGCGCGCGGGTGACGGGGCGAAGATCGCGAGGATCGCTGGACATGACGGGCCCTGAAATCTGGCTCTGGCGAGCGGAAGGACGACGTCCGGCGCTTACCATGCAGGCGGGCCCGGGGGAAGGCGAAGGCGCCTAGCTTCCCCGCAAGAATACCCAGCGCGTTTCCGGCTCCTCAGTCGCAAGGCCGCGAATGACGATCTGCTGCGCCGCCCGCGATCCGTCGGCGGCGGCGAAGAAGGCGCCGTCCTCAAGCTCTACCTGCCGGCCGGAGGCGTGGAACAGCCAGTGTTGCCCGCCGGGCAGAACGAGCATGACGCCATGTTCGCGCTCGACGCGCGCGGCCTTGACCGTCGGATGCAGATGAAAGCGGATGGCGTAGGCGAGGCCTTCGCGCGGCTTGCGACCGCCCGCGGACTCGAGCAGATCGACGCCCTCCAGGCGCCCGCCATCCGTCGCGAGCGTGAGCGTGCGTGCGTGAACGAGGCCGAAGCGCGACGCATAACCGTCGTGACGCGCTTCGATCACGCAGGACTCCGGTCCGTCGCGGCGGGAGACGTCGCTCACGCGCGGGCCGATGAAGATGCGCCCGCCGGCCCATTCGCCAAGGCCGATTTCATGGGCGAGGCGCGCGGAGGATTCCTCGCCGAGCTCCAGCGTCGAGTGGGCGGCGGTCATGCGCGCGGCCTCGCGAAGCGGGCCACGCTGCACGATGGGGGCGCCGCAATTGCCCACCACGCGGCAATTGTCGAGCGAGAGCTCGAGCGCCAAAGCGCCGGCGTGGGCGCGTTGCGAAAAATCCGGCGGCGGCGGTCCACCCGAGTCGAACAGAAGGACCGCGTCCGCGGCCTCAATCCGCTGATAGCCGGAGTAAGGCGCGTTGAGGATGGGCTGCGCCAATGCGTCGTCATAGGCGAGCAAGGTGGCGAGCATGTCGGGCGCAGTCACGCCCATGCCGTTGAACAAGGCGAGCGAGGAATCGGAATGGCGGAACAGGCGCAGCATCGGCAGAAGCCTGTCGATGGCGGAGATCAGCTGGGGCGGCGCCACGGAATTGCGCGCGGCGAAAGCCTGCCGCAGCGGGAGAAGGTCGAAGAGCAGGTCCATCACGACCTGCGGATTGCGCGAGATATGGCCTCCGTCGATCAGGACCTGCCGATCGAGCTCTTCGCTCAGCCATTTGCTCGCGCGGCGCAGAAGTCGCGCATAGCCGTCCGAGCATAAGGTCGCCTCAGTGAGCGCGATGGCGGCGAAAAGCCGCGCCTCCCCGCGAAGGGCGAAACGCATCTGCGCGGACAGCCAGGCGACGTGACGGCCGATGGATTTGAGAAACCGCGCATAGAAATCGGCGTCGGCGCCTTCGAGCAGAAGCGGCGACTGGCTCACCCACGACATGAGGCGGCGCGAGACGACGGGCGGCGACCAGGCGATGGATTCTTGCGACGGCGCGCCATGCAGGCTGATCCATTCGCCCACAAGCGCGCGCGCGTTCTCGCGTGCAAGACTTGTCTCGGCGGCGCGCAAATGGCGCAGCCAGCCAAAGCCCATGAGCGCGCTCTCCCATTCGACGCTGGGGCCCACAAGCACGAAAGGCGATTGCTCGCGCGCGTCCACAATGCGCGCGGCGAAAGCGAAATAGCCCGCATAAATGTCATCGGCGACGGTGGGGTCGCTGGTGCGAATGTCCTGCGGAGCGATCACGAGGCGCTGCGGCGGCGGACAACGCAGGCGCGACCACAGGAAGAGCGGCGCGGCGCTCATGCGCAACGCGCACCGCGCGCCATGTCGCAGAGCGTGGCCGGCGATCGCGATGCGTTCGGCGACGGCGAGTCGCGTCAAGTCGTCGGCCTCCTCGTTCGCGCCGCCGTCACAGACGCGGACGCGCGTTCATCCGCGGTAAACCAGAAAGGGTTGATCAAGGGTTAACGATCACGCCCGACGCATCAGCCGCGCCGCGAAGAACCCGTCGAGACCGGCGAGTCGGGACTCCTCATTGGGCAGCGCCGTCGGCAGCGTGCGCACGTCGCCCTCCGGAGTCACAAGCTCGGAAAGGCCTCCAACTTCAGATGGGTTCACTGGCAGGCGCGCCATGTCCGGATTGCGCCGCAAGAGGGCCGCGATCTGCGCGGGGCCCTCCTCCGGCTCCAGCGAACAGGTGCAATAGACAAGCCGCCCTCCGGGCTTGAGCAGGGCGCAGGCGCGGTCGAGCATTTTCGCCTGCACGCCCGCGAGCGCGGCGACGTCGCTTCCGCGCTTCGTCCACGCCACGTCGGGATGGCGGCGGATCGTGCCTGTGGCCGTGCAGGGCGCGTCGAGGAGAATGGCGTCGAATGGCGCCGCCTCATAGGCGAGCGCGTCGCCCACCTGAATCTCCGCCGACAAGCGCAGGCGCTGGAGATTGGCGGAGAGACGACGCAGGCGCTCGGCCGAACGGTCGAGCGCGACGACCTGCGCGCCGGCTGCGGCGAGCTGGGCTGTCTTGCCGCCGGGCGCGGCGCACAAATCCGCAATGCGCATGCCCGGCCCAGGGACGAGAAGACGCGCAGGAATCGCCGCCGCGGCGTCCTGCACCCACCAGGCGCCGTCCGCATAGCCCGGCAAATCCTCAATCGGCGTGCGCGCGCGCAGCCGCACCGAACCTGTGGGCAGAAGCAATCCATCGAGCTTCTGCGCCCATTCGGCGGGATCGCCGCGCACGGTCACGTCGAGCGTGGGCTCGCAGCGCATCATCTGCGCCATGCGCGCGGCCGCGTCCTCGCCCCATGTCTTGCGCCAGCGGGCGGCGAGCCATTGCGGCATGTCGAGGAAGGGGTCGTCGGTCTCGATGAGCTTCTGCTTCTCGCGCGCGACATTGCGCAAGACGGCGTTGACGAGGCCCGCGAAAGGCGCGCAACGCTGATCGGCGCGCGCCGCATGGACGGCGAGATCGACCGCGGAATGATCTGGTGCGTCCATGAACAGAATCTGCGCGGCGCCCACGACGAGAATATGTTCGAGCGCTTCCGCCTTCTTCGGCAGACCCCGCTCGAGAAAGCGCGCCAGCGCCGCGCGCAAAGTGCCAAGCCGGCGCAGCGAGACGATGACGATGGAGCGCGCGAGCGCGCGGTCGCGCGGTTCAAGGGCGAGGAAAGCGGGCGTGGCGAGGCGCTCGTCGAGCGCGCGCGCATGGGCGGTCACGTCGGCGAGCGCATAGGCGGCCGCCTGTCGCGCAGCGAGGCCGGGCGGCGGGGGAGGAGGCGCATCGAAACGTCTGACGCGCGCGCCCGGCGCCGGTTTTCTGGTGTTCAAGACGTGTACGCTCCGCCTGCGAGCCTGCGCGCGCGCAGCGCTCCGCAAGCCTGTTTCAACGCGCGCTTAACCCCATGGACCGCGCGGCCGCCCCGTGTCCGAACTAGCACGATCAGACGTGCGCCGCCACGGGCCTGAAGCTGAAATCGCGGCTGATTCTTCCTGTGAAGCGTAACCGGCGACGCCCATCTCCCGCGCAAGCTGCTGCAAGGCGGAGATCCGGTTTTCGACATTGGGGTGCGTCGAGAACAAATTATCCACGCCGCGACCCGTGAGCGGATTGACGATGAACATATGCGCCATGGCCGGGTTGGCCTCGGCGTTTTCATTAGGAATGGCCTCGGCGCCATGGGCGATCTTGTAGAGCGCGGAGGCGAGCCAGTTGGGATCGCCGCAGATCTCCGCGCCGAGCCGGTCGGCCTCATATTCGCGCGAGCGGCTGATAGCCATCTGCACCAGCATCGCGGCGAGCGGCGCCAGAATGGCGAGCGCGATGGAGCCGATCACGCCGGGTCCGTTGCTGCGATTGCCGCCGAAGAACATGCCCCACTGGGCGATCGAGGAGATCGCGCCCGCGAGCGTGGCGGTGATCGTCATCGTCAGCGTGTCGCGATGTTTGATATGCGCGAGCTCATGGGCGATCACGCCGGCGAGCTCTTCGCGGGTGAGCATGCGCATCAGGCCGGTGTTGACGGCGACGGCGGCGTTCTCCGGATTGCGGCCGGTGGCGAACGCGTTGGGCTGATCCTCGTGGATCACATAGACGCGCGGCATCGGCAATTGCGCGCGGCGGGCGAGCTCGGCCACAAGGTCATAGAGATCGGGCGCGTCGGCGCGCTGGATCTCCTGCGCGCCATTGGCCGCGAGCGCCATGCGATCGGAATTCCAATAGGCGAACAAATTGGTCGCCGCCGCGAAGGCGAGCGCCATCAGCATGCCGGTCTGCCCGCCGATCAGCGCGCCCACGACGAGGAACAGCGCCGTCATGGCGGCCATCAGAATGGCGGTGCGCATCATGTTCATCGCTTCGCTCTCCGTCGCGGCGGGCTAGGACCAGTCGTCGCCGCCCCCTATATGTGGGGTCGGGCCCGGCCCCGCCGCAAGACCGGGACGACTCAAAACTGAGACGCGACCATGAACGACACGACAGGAAACGACGCCCCGCAACAAAACCTTGGGTTGCAAGACGCGACGCCCCCGAAAATCCTGTCCCCGGCCGCCCAGCGGGCGCTGGCGGAGGCGCAGGCCCGGCGCGAGGCGGCGCAGGCCGCGGCCGATAAGGCCCCGGCCGAGATCAACGGCCGCGGCGGGCTGGACCCGGTCCGCTACGGCGATTGGGAGATCAAAGGCCTCACGAGCGATTTCTAGGGCTCGCCGGCGCCGCCCGATAGGCGAGCGTAAGCCCTATGGCGACGAGCGTCGCGAGAAACATGGTGAGGAAGGCGGGGCCGTAAGCGCCCTGCGAATCATAGACCCGCGCCCCCAGCCAGGCGCCGAAGCCGCCGAAGCCATGATGGACCATGGTGATGAGGCCGCCGATGGCGCCCAGGTGACGCGTGCCGAACGACTCCCGGATGAACAAAACCGTCACCGGCGCCGTGACGAGGAACGTGAACCCGAAAGTGAGGGCGAACAAAGCCACCGCCGCCGTCGACTGGTCCAGCAGAACGAGGCCGAACACGGCGAGCCGCAGCGCGAATGACACGAGCGTCGGCCACACCGGGCCGTAACGGTCGCTGGCGAAGCCGGCCCACACCACGCCGGCGAGGCCTGTCAGGCCCATCAGCGCGAACAGATTGCCGGCGAGAAACGGATCAACGCCATTGTCCTGCGCGAAGGCGACGACATGCGTCGAGACGAAGAAATCATCAAGCCCGCAAATCGCGTAGATGCCGAGCAGCATCCAGAACTGGCGCGTGCGCGCCGCCTCGGCGAGGCTCAGCCCCTCCTGTTCGGGCGCGGCGGCGCGGCGCGCCTTCTCCGCTGAACGGCCCGGCGCCGAGGCGAGGATAAGCGGCAGCAAAGCGAGATGGGCGAGGCCCAGCCACAGGAAGACCGAGCGCCAGCCCACATTCAGCAACACGGCGGCGAGGGCGGCCACGATCACCAATTGCCCAACGCTCATGCCGGCGAGCGCGAGCGAATTGGCGAGGCCCGCGCGCTGGGGGAAAGCGCGCGTCACCATCACGCCGACCGGCGCGGTGGAGGCCGCGCCATTGCCGATCGCGAAGACGAATCCATAGAGCGCCAGCGCTTGCCAGGGCGTCTGCACGAAGGCCATGAGCCCAATGCCCGCCGCCGCGACGACGAGGCCGAAACCCAGAACCAGACGCAGGCTCATGCGGTCGGCGAGCCGGCCCGCATAGAATGTGCAGACCGCCGACACGACCTGAAACACGCCGACGGCGAGGCCCACTTCGTCGCGACCCCAGTTCAGATCCTCCACCATCGGGCGCAAGGTGAGCCCGATGGCGAGGCGCGCGCCTCCGCCGATGAACAGGATCAGGAATCCGCTCGCGAGGACGAGAAGGGCCGGCAGGGGAATGGAACGGAGCATGCGCGAGAAAGGCCCGTAAAGGAAAGGATTCCCCTCATAGACGCGTTCCGGCCCGGTTCAAAGCCCGCAAGCGTTGCGCAAACGCATCAGTGCGGGGCGAAAGCGCGATGGGTTGATTCACGTCAAAGATCGAAAGCGCAGCCAGCGCGATAAGCCTCGCCATGGCCTGCGCGGCGCGTGGGCCGACACATATGGAGCTTGCAATGAAACTCTTCGCCCGCCTCGCCGCCCTCACGGCGTTTGCCACGGCGGCCTTCCCGGCCATGGCTGCGGATATTCCGCCCCGCGCGCCTGCGCGCGCTCCGGCTCCCACCGTCGTCTCGCCGGCTTTCGACCCCTTCATGATCCGCGTGCGCGCGATCGCCGTTCTGCCGGAAGGCGCCTCGTCCACGAACGTCGCCGGCGTCGGCGTGGAAGCGTCCAAGACCTACGTGCCGGAGATCGACGTCTCTTATTTCTTCACGAAGAACATCGCGATTGAAGCGATCTGCTGCGTTTCGCCGCACAAGATCAACGCGGTCGGCGCGCTCAACGCGAAGGTCGGCGGCACGGTTCTGTTCCCGCCAACGGTCCTTCTGCAATATCACTTCACCGACTTCGGCGCCTTCAAGCCTTATGTCGGCGTCGGCGTGAACTACACGCATTTCTTCCGCAACAAGACAGCCGCGGGCTTCGCTGATCTCGATCTCGATCCCAGCGTCGGCGTCGCCGGCCAGATCGGTTTCGATTACATGATCGACCGAAACTGGGGCGTGAACGTCGACGTGAAGAAAATCATGATCCGCCCCGACGCCAAAGTGACTCTCGTGGGCACGGGCGACGTCACGTCGAAAGTGAAGATCGATCCTTGGGTGGTCGGCGTCGGCCTCACCTATCGCTTCGGCGGTTCGAGCGCGGTTCTCGCGCGCTATTGAGCGCAGCGAATCGCCCACATCGAAACCATTCACGCGAACGGGCCCTGCGGGGCCCGTTTTCTTTTGCGCGGCTGGCAACTGAATCAACGCGCAATTGTAGGATTATTTGACAGCCTCTAGGACTGAATGCAGTGATTCCTGTATGGCGCGCCCTCTCTCCCACGCTCCGGCCCTCACCATGGCCGCCCTTGCGGCGGTCGCCGGCGCCTTTGGCGGCTGGCTGGCTGACGCAGCCGGAGATCGCGGAGCGGCGCGCTTCGACTGGCGCGACGCCGCCCCTCAGACGCAGGCGCCAGCGCTGTCTCACGCGCGCCTTGCGCCTCCCGAGCCCGCCGCGCCCCAGCCGCAAGCGAACGCCGGCGGAGAGCTTATGCCTGGCCCCTTCCGCGCCCATGTGGTGCGCGTGATCGACGGCGACACGTTTGAAGCGCGCGTGCAGGTTTGGCTCGGACAGGACGTGACGACCCGCGTGCGCCTGCGCGGCTTCGACGCGCCCGAGACCAAAAGCCGCTGCGCCGCCGAACGCGCCGCCGGAGAAGACGCGCGGCGCGCGCTCGCCGATGCGCTCGCCGCCGGCCCCGTCTGGCTGACCGACGTGAGCCGCGACAAATACGGCGGCCGGATCGTCGCCTCCGCGCGCATCGCGCGAGCAGGAGCCGGCGGCGCTTCAAACGTGGCGACCAGCGACGACCTGGCGGATTTCATGCTCGCGGGCGGCTACGGCCGTCCCTATGGCGGCGGCCGGCGCGGCCCAGACGCCTGCGGAAGCTGATGATCCCTCATGGGACCGCCACCACCGCCGTGCCGACGCGCACCCGGTCAAACAGGTCCAGAATGTCTTCATTCAACATGCGGATGCAGCCGTAAGAAGCCGCCGTTCCGATGGAGCGGCGCATGGAGTCCGACGTGCCGTGGATGGCGATTTCCTCACGGTCGAGCGTGAGGGCGCGCACGCCCATGGGATTGTTCGGCGCGCCGCCGGGAATGAGGTCCGGCAAAGCGGGATTGTCGCGGCGCACGACGTCAGGCGGCGACCAGGCGGGATTGACGTGCTTGCCGTCCACGCGCGCCCATCCGCTCCAGGCCTTCCCGGCGCGCCCGACCGCGACCTTGTACCGGATCGCCTTGCCCTCGCCCAAAGTGAGATAGAGCTTGCGCTCACGCTGGGAGATCACGATCGTGCCGGCGGGATATTCCGCCTTGTAGGACACGACCTCCCGCGCCTGCGCGCCCTGCGGCGCAGCGATCCCTGCGCCAAGGCCCATCGCGACGAGCGCGAGGCCGGCGCGAATGACACGCGACGACATGCCAACGCCTCCAGATCAACGAAGCACAAACAAAACGTCCGGCGCGCCGGTTCCCCGCGATCCGTCCGCGCACGGAGGACCGCGTCGCGCGCGGCGACCTCCTCAGACTGCCCAAAAATGATGAAGGTTCCTTTGACGCCCCGGAACGCGAAAGGCCGCGGCTTGCGCCGCGGCCCTTTTTCGTCGCCCTGCCCGTACGGCTATTTGCCGGCGCGGTTCTGGATGAGGTCGTCCACCACGCTCGGGTCAGCAAGCGTCGAGGTGTCGCCCAGCGAGCCGAAATCGTTCTCCGCGATCTTGCGCAGGATGCGGCGCATGATCTTGCCGGAGCGCGTCTTCGGCAGGCCAGGCGCGAACTGGATGACGTCCGGCGAGGCGATGGGGCCGATCTCCTTGCGCACCCACGCCACAAGCTCCTTACGCAACGCCTCGCTCGGCTCCTCGCCGCTCATCAGGGTCACATAGGCGTAAATGCCCTGCCCCTTGATGTCGTGGGGATAGCCGACCACCGCCGACTCGGAGACTTTCGGATGGGCGACGAGCGCGCTCTCGACTTCCGCCGTGCCCATGCGATGGCCCGACACGTTGATCACGTCGTCGACGCGGCCGGTGATCCAGTAATAGCCGTCAGCGTCGCGCCGGCAGCCGTCGCCGGTGAAATACTTCCCCGGATAGGTGGAGAAATAGGTCTGGATGAAGCGCGCGTGATCGCCGAACACCGTGCGCATCTGGCCGGGCCAGGAATCAATGATGCAGAGATTGCCCTCGGTCGCGCCCTCAAGCGCCTTTCCATCGGCGTCCACGATCTGCGGCTGCACGCCGAAGAAGGGGCGCGTCGCGGAACCCGGCTTGAGAGCTGTGGCGCCCGGCAGCGGCGTGATGAGAATGCCGCCCGTCTCCGTCTGCCACCAGGTATCGACGATGGGGCAGCGCCCGTCGCCCACGACGCGGTGATACCATTCCCAGGCTTCCGGATTGATCGGTTCGCCGACCGAACCCAAAAGACGCAGCGACGCGCGCGAGGTCTTTTTCACCGGCTCCTCGCCTGCGCCCATGAGCGAGCGAATGGCGGTCGGCGCGGTGTAGAAGATGTTGACCTTGTGCTTATCGATCACGTCCCAGAAGCGCGACATGGATGGATAGTTCGGCACGCCCTCGAACATCAGCGTCGTCGCGCCATTGGCGAGCGGGCCATAGACGATATAGCTGTGACCCGTGACCCAGCCCACGTCGGCGGTGCACCAGTACACGTCGCCGTCGTGGTAGTCGAAGACGTATTGATGCGTCATCGACGCATAAACAAGATAGCCGCCCGTCGTATGCAGCACGCCCTTCGGCGTGCCGGTGGAGCCGGACGTGTAAAGAATGAACAGCGGATCCTCCGCGTTCATCTCGGTGACCGGGCAATCGGCCGTCACCATGGCGGCGGCCTCGTGATACCAGACGTCACGGCCGGCGGTCATCGCCACATTGCCGCCCGTGCGCTTGACGACGATGACGTGATCCGCGCCGCCGACCTTGTTCAGCGCTTCGTCCACATTCGCCTTGAGAGGCACCTTGCGGCCGCCGCGCAGGCCTTCGTCCGCCGTGATGACGACTTTCGACTTCGCGTCCTGGATACGTCCCGCGAGCGAATCCGGCGAGAAGCCGCCGAACACGATGGAATGAACCGCGCCGATGCGCGCGCAGGCGAGCATGGCGTAGGCGGCTTCCGGGATCATCGGCAGGTAGATGGTGACGGTGTCGCCCTTCTTCACCTCGCGATTGCGCAGCACATTGGCGAAGCGGCAAACCTCTTCGTGCAATTGCTTGTAGGTGATGAGCTTGGATTCAGACGGGTCGTCGCCTTCCCAGATGATGGCGACCTGATCGCCGCGCTTGGCGAGATGGCGGTCGACGCAATTGGCGGCGACGTTGAGCGAGCCGTCCTCGAACCATTTGATCGAGACGTCCGGCGGGCCGTAGTTCGTGTTCTTCACCTTGGTGAAGGGCTTGATCCAGTCGACGCGCTTGCCGTGCTCGGCCCAGAAGCCCTGCGGATCGCTGATGGAACGCTGATACATCTCCTTGTATTTCGCGTCATCGACATGGGCCCGCTTCGCCCATTCCGGGCTAACGGCGTAGATCTTGTCGGACATGCGCTCCTCCCGCAGAAAACAAAACCGGTCTCGACGGCGGAGCGTCTCCGCCGTCGCAAGTTGGGCGCATTATGCTGATCGGCTTGGCGCCCCACAAGGCGCGCGCGCTCACACTTTGGTCGCGCCGCGCACGCGACGAAAGTCGCGGCTCATTGCGCCGGCGGCGGCGCGGCCTATTGGCATTCCTTCTGGACGCGATCAAGCGCTTGGGCGAGGCCGCTCAGGGAATACACGTCCGTGGACGTATTGCCGCGCAGGGATTGCGCTTTCACGACGAGGCGCGAGCCCTTGCGCATGGCGTCAAGCGCCTTGGCTTCTTCGGCGGCGTTCTTGATCCACAAGTTGCCGCCCTTCGCCACGAGGTCGAAAGAGGCCGCGCCGATCTCCGCCTTCGCCGGCGCATTGGTCTTCACATCAAAACCGACGGTGAAGGACAATTCGTTGCGCACGCCCTCCGTCGGGCGATGGGTCACGAAGAGATAGCCCGGGTCCCGCTTCAGGGAAGCGGGCTGGCGGTCCTTGGGCGCGGACACAGCGTAGCAGGCGCGCGCCTTCTCCCCCTTGATCGCATAGGCGGCCCAATCCCCATAGGTCTGCAAGGGCGCGGGCTTGCCTCCGGCCGCGGCGGCGGCCGCGCCTGCTCCCGCCGCTGCAGCGGCTCCAGCGCCAGCTGCGGCGGCGGCTGGTTTCTTCGGATCCGGCTTGCGCGTGTCAGGCTTGGCGGACGCCGCTTTCTTCGGGTCGGGCTTTTTGGACGTCGCCTTCTTCGCCGCTGGCTTCTTGGGCGTAGCTTTGGAGGCCTGCGCCTGTTTCTTCGGATCCTGCCGGGTCTGGGCCTGCGCGGCGGGCGCGGCGGCCAGCGCGGCGGCCAAAGCCAGAGCCCCGAGCGAGAGGCCCGAACGGCGGAGGAAGGAGACGAAACAGCTGCGAATCATGACGCTCAAGAACTCCCGGACGTTTCGGCCAGAATCTGGCGTGAACCTTTCCGAAACCTTTACGGACCCGCCCACAGAGGCCCCCAGAGAGCCGGAATGGGGAAACGCATCGCATTTCGGCCGCGAACGTGGCAGAATGTCGGGGCGGGATGGGTCGAAGCCCGTAAGGAGCGCCCCCGAGCCATGGACCTGCAACGCCTGAGCCCCCTCGCCGGGGACGCTGAATCCAGATTGATCGAAAGGCGCCCGCGCGTCCAATGACCACCCCTTCCGACAGGCACGCCGCGCTTCTGGCGGCGGTCGCGTCTTCGCGCGACCGGGCGGCCTTCGCCGAATTGTTCGACCATTATGCGCCGCGCATCGAGGCCTGGCTGATGCGCGCCGGCGTCGACCAAGGCGCGGCGGAGGAAATCTGTCAGGACGTCATGACAACCTTGTGGCGTAAGGCGCACCTCTACGACTCCGCCAAGGCGACGCCTGCGACCTGGCTCTACCGCATCGCGCGCAACCGGCGCATCGACCTCGCGCGGCGCGACCGCACGGTCCTTCTGGAGCCGGACGATCAGGCCTTCGACGTGCCAGACGAGAGCGCGGTCGACCCAGATGAATCGGTCGACGCGCGCGACCGCGAAGCCGTGCTGCGCGAGGCCATGGCCCAATTGCCGCAGGAGCAGCTCGCCCTCGTGCGGCTCGCGTTTTTCGAATCCCTCTCCCATTCCGCCATCGCCGAGCGGACGGGCCTGCCGCTCGGCACGGTGAAGTCGCGCATCCGCCTCGCCTTCAGCCGCCTGCGCCGCGCGCTTGAGACGGCCGGCGTCAGATCGGTGCTTTAGCGTCGCGACCGGTCGCGGCGTTCGCTCTCCTCCTCGCGCGCGCTGAACGCGCCTCCGTGCATGCCCGACAGGCCGCTCATCCATTCGCGCTGAATGAATCGGATCAGCATGCGCTGTTGACGTCGGTCGAGGATTTCATAGAGCGGACGCGCGGCTTCGATCACCTTCTGCAAATCCTCCGCGCGCTCGCGCATCTGGGTCGCCATGTCCTGCATGTCTGCGAGCGCATTGAAGTCATCGTCGCGGGCGCGCGCATCGCGGCGCGCCGGCTCATCGCGTCGGCGCCAATCGGCCGGACTGCGCTCCTGCGCGCCGCGGCGATCATCCCGCGCGCGCTCGTCGTCTGCGTCATCGTCATCTATGCGCGGGACATAGCGATCCAGCCGACTTTGGGGCGCCTGCTGAGGCGAGGTGGCCTGCGTCGTCTCGGGTCCACGCGCCGGCGCGCCGGCGGCGCTCGTCTGCGAGGGCTCCTGTGGCTTGCCCTCCTGCGGCGTCCTGTCCTGTTGCGTCTTGTCTTTTTGCGTCTGCTCCTGCGCCAGCGGCCTTTGTTGATCGGCGACGCGCGGCAGGCGCGCGCTCGCTGCGTCGATGAGCGCCTTGCGGAATGCGTCCCAGCGCGCGTTCTGCTCCTGCGTCAGGCGCAGGTCCGCCTTTAATTGGGCGATGCGCGCGTCCAGACGATCAATGACCCAATAGGGCGACGCACGCTCCGTGTTGCGATCAGCAGGCTGCGCAAGAGCAGGCCCGGCGCAGGCTGCGCCGGCGGTGAGCGCAAGAGCGCAGACGACGGCGCGCGCGTGAGACCTGCCGCTTTGAGATAATGTGAAAGACGCCATGACGGACTCCCCGACGCGAACACGCCGGACAGACAACCATGGGCCGGGCGCGAGGTTCCGGCGTCAGCTCAGCGGCCAGCGCGCAGCGCGTCGAGCACGCGCCCGCCTGCGCGCCCGTCCCGCGCCATTCCGAGCCGGCCCTGATATTCCGCGATGGCCTGCCGCGTCAGCGTCCCGATGGCGCCGTCAGGCTCGCCGATGGAATAGCCACGGGCGATCAGCCGCTCCTGCAATTCCTTGCGCTCCGCGCGCGACAGGCCGCGATCGTCCGTCGGCCAGGCGAGATCGGCGACGGGCTGACCACGAAGCCGATCCGACAAAAGCGAAATCGCCAGCGCGTAGGAATCCGCGCCGTTGTAGGAGAACGCCGCGTCGTAATTCTTGAAGACGAGGAAGCCCGGCCCCTGCCCGCCCGCCGGCATGAGCAGGCCCGCCTGCCCCTCGCCTGTGAGCGCGCCGCCGTCCGCGCGCTTCACGCCGCGACTGGCCCAATAGGAGACCGGCTGTTTCGGCCTGCGCCCCGTGGGGCCGGCGTAACTCGCCGGAACGCGCACGACGTAGCCCCAGCGCGCGCCCGTCTCCCAGCCGGCCTTGACGAGGAAATTCGCGGTGGAATGGAGCGCGTCAGGAACGGAATCGACGAGATTGCTGCGCCCGTCGCCGTCGCCGTCCACGCCGAGGCGCAGATAAGTGGTCGGCATGAATTGGGTCTGCCCGAAGGCCCCCGCCCATGAACCGCGCAATTTCTCGGCCGGCAGGTCGCCGCGCTGCACGATCTGGAGTGCGGCGAAAAATTCGCCGCGGAAATAATCGCGCCGACGCGGCGCCGTGCAGGCGAGCGTCGACAACGCCTGCGGCAGATAATTGCGCCCCGTGAGCTTGCCGTAATCGGACTCCACGCCCCAGACGGCGGCGATGGCGAAACGATCCACGCCGAAGCGCTTTTCGGCTGCGGCGAGCGCGCCCGCATGGCGCTGCATCATGGCGCGCCCCTCCGACACTTTCTGTTCATCGACCAGCGCAGCGAGATAGTCCCAGATCGGCGTTTTGAACTCCGGCTGGAATTGCAAGGACTCGATCACTTTCGGATCAGGCGCGACGCCCGCCATAGCGCGATCGAACACCGGCGCCGTGACCCCCCGGCCCAGCGCGTCAGCGCGCAATCCGGCGACGCAGGACTGAAAATCCGCCTGCGCCAGCGCGCCCGCAGGGGCGAGGGCGAACAAGCAAGCGATGGTTGTGGCGTGCAAACGGCGCAGGCGCATGGGAGGTGCTCTCTTTCCTGAATAATCAGAGAGAGGGCGGAATGGTTAATCGTTCGTGAACGCGCAGCGCTCAGACGGGCGTGATGATCAGCGGCACGCGATCATCTGGGCGCAGGGTGATGCGCAGCAACGGACGCGGCTCGTGACGTTGCGCTGGGGCGAAGCGCACGCTGCGCAGCGCCGCCACGAGCACGATCATCGCCTCCTGCATCGCGAAGGTCGCGCCGATGCACACGCGCGGGCCCGCGCCGAAGGGCAGATAGGCGAAGCGGTCGATGCGCTCGCGCGCGCCCGGCAGAAAGCGCTCCGGCATGAAGGCGGACGGGCGCTCCCACAACGTCTTGTGCCGATGCAACAGCCATGGCGCGACGACAATGGTGGAGCCCGCTGGAATCGCGACGCCCGCCAGCTCGTCCGCCTCGACCGCCGCGCGACTCATATGCGGCACCGGCGGAAACAGCCGCATGGATTCCTCCAGAACGGCGCGCACGCAAGGCAAGGCGTCCGGCCATTGCGACGGATCGTCTGGCGCATTGCGCGCTTCCGCCCGCGCGCGCTCCTGCCAGTAGGGCGCGCGTGCGAGGAGATGAAACGTCCATGCAAGCGCGCGCGCCGTCGTCTCATGGCCGGCGGCGATGAAGGTGAAGAGATTGGCCGCGACCTCCTGCGGCGTCAGACCGACGCCTGTGTCAGGATCGCTGGCGCGCAAAAGGGCGGTGAGCAGATCATCGGGCGTGCGCGCCGGATCGGCCTCCATCTGCGCGCGGCGGGCGGCGACAAGACGCTCGACCGCGCCCTCAAACCATGCTCGCGATTCCTGCGCCTCGCGCTGATGCATGCGGGGTAGCCATCGCGGCGCATTGAGCACGTCGAGCGGATCAATGCGTCCGATGGAATCAAGCAGACGTCCCATCTCGCGCTCAAAGCCAGCGCGCTCCTCCACCAGCGCGTCGGAGAACAAAGTGGCGGAAAGGATCTCATAGGCGACGCGGCCCATCTCGCGGTCGATCTCGACGATGGAGCCTGCGCGGCGACGCAGCCATGCGTCGACACGCGCCTGCGCCTTCATTTCCATGAGCGGCGCGAAGGCGGCGACGCGACGCGGCGTGAAGAGAGGCGCCAGCGTGCGACGCGCGCGCTTCCACGCCTCGCCGCTCGCGACCAGCAGACCGTCGCCGGCGCCAGGCCGCGCCCCAGCGCGCAGCACACGCAATTGCAGCGCGTCCTTCTCGTAATTGGCGGCGTTGTCGATGAAGACGCGACGAATGGCGGCGGGATCGTTGACGACCGTCACATGACCCAGAAGCGAAGGGCCGGACAGGATCGGCTTTTCATAATGGGCGCGCGACCAGGTTTCGATGGGATTGCGCGCCAGCAGCCATAATTGCGCGAGCGTTCCCGCCGGCCGCGCGCGTGGCGCGGGCGCGAAAGGAACGAAGGGCCGCGCGGGGGGGCCCTCCGCAGCGGACTCATGGAAGGAGACGTCGGCGCTCATGCCCTGAAAGATAGGGCGCGGGCGCGGCGAAATCAGGGTCGCTGGCGCTCAGGCCTTAAAGCCAGGGCCGCTCGGCGCCCATTTTCTGTTCGAAGGAGCCGATCTTGTCGCCCTTCTGCATGGTGAGCCCGATATCGTCGAGGCCGTTGAGCAGGCAATGCTTGCGGAAGCCGTCGATTTCGAACTTCACGATTCCGCCGTCCGGGCCGCGGATCTCCTGCTTCTCCAGATCGACCGTCAGCGTCGCATTGGAGCCGCGCGAGGCGTCGTCCATCAGCTTGGCGAGGTCTTCCTTCGACACCTTGGCGGGCAAAATGCCGTTCTGGAAGCAATTATTGTAGAAGATATCCGCGAAGCTCGTGGAGATCACGCAAAGCACGCCGTAGTCGAGAAGCGCCCAGGGCGCATGTTCGCGCGAGGAGCCACAACCGAAATTGTCGCCGGCCACAATGATCTTGGCGTTGCGATAGGCCGGCTTGTTGAGCACGAAATCGGGGTTCTCCGACCCGTCCTCGTTGAAGCGCAGCTCCGAGAACAGCCCCGCGCCCAGGCCCGTGCGGGCGATGGTCTTCAGATATTGCTTGGGGATGATCATGTCGGTGTCGATGTTCATGATGTCGAGCGGCGCGGCGACGCCGGTGAGCGTGGTGAACTTGTCCATGATAGCCCCTGGGCGAACCCGGTTCGGAAGATGGGGGCGTTCTACACGATCAGCCCGCGCCTTGTCAGCACCCGCGCGCGCCCCAAAGCGCCGCCCACGCTGAGCAGGGGGAACGCTTCCCCCCTCGCGACGTTTACGCCTCACCTGTTGAACCTTGAGGAGTGCGTCTATGCGTCATTTAGCGAAAATGCGGCTTGGAGCGCTCGCCGCCCTCATGATCGGCTCCACTTCGCTCGTCGCCCTTCCAGCGCTGGCGGCTTCCGAGCCCATGCGGCTCGCCCAGTCCGACCGCGGCGACCGACCTGACCGACCACAGCGCGGCGGAGATCGCGGGGGTGATCGCGGCGGGCGCGGCGAGGGCATGCGCATAGACCGTGGCGGCGACCGCGGCGGCCGGCTGGAGCGCAGCGAAGGCGTGCGCATCGACCGGGGAACGCGCATGGAGTCCGGCGCGCGGTTGGAGCGTCGCGTCGCCCCGTCCGGCGACCGCGTGATCAGGCGTGAAGTTGCGCCAGACCGGCGCGTGATCGAGCGCCGCGACCATCGCCGCTGGCGCGGGCGGCCGGGCTATCGCGAGAGCTTCGTGTTCCTTGGCGGTCCGCGCGTCATCGTGCGCGGCTATGGACCCGGCTGGTGCCGCGGGCTGCACCGCGGCTGGCATTACGCGCCGCGAATCGGCTGGCATGGCGGCACGCACCGGGGCCTCTATCGCTGCTGGTGAGCCTGCGCTTCGGGCGCAAGTTTGCGCATCTGGAAACGCCGCCGGCCCCCGGCGGCGTTTTCGCGCGTCAGGCGGCGCGTCGTTCGATCTCCTCCATATCCTCGTCCGAAAGGCCGAAGTGATGGCCTATCTCATGCACGAGCACATGGGTGACGATGGCGCCGAGCGTCTCCTCGTGGTCCGCCCAGTAATCAAGAATGGGCCGGCGATACAGCCAGATCATATTCGGCATTTCTCCGGTATAAGACGCGCCCTCGCGCTGACCCACGCCGCGCCCCTGAAAAAGGCCAAGCAGATCGAACTCCGTCTCGCATTCCATTTCGTCGAGCACGTCTTCCGACGGGAAATCCTCCACGCGGATAATGAGCCCGTCGCATAGCGCGCGGAACTCCGCTGGCAGAGCCGCGAAGGCGGCGTCCGCCATGGACTCGATCTCCTCCAGCGAAGGCGCCTTCAGATGCGAGAGATCGAAGGACGGGTTCGTCACGCCATGGCTCCTCAGAACAATGCGCCGGTGAACAGATTATAGGCGAGCGCGAGAAGGATCGCGACCCCGAGCACGCGCCCGACGCGCTTGCCCCAGACGATCGCCGGATCGCGTTCTTCCTCATCGTCGCGCACGTCATTCATGAGATGAACATAGAAGACGCCGGGAAAAGAAAAAGCCCGGCGCAAGGCCGGGCTTCTCCGATTGCAGGAAAGCCTTGCGGCTCAGCGCCAGTCGCGCACGTCCACGAACTTGCCGGCGATCGCCGCCGCCGCCGCCATGGCGGGCGAGACGAGATGCGTACGACCGCGGAAGCCCTGACGGCCCTCGAAATTGCGGTTCGAGGTGGACGCGCAACGCTCGCCGGGAGCGAGCTTGTCGGGATTCATCGCAAGGCACATAGAGCAGCCGGGCTCGCGCCACTCGAAGCCCGCATCGAGGAAGATCTTGTGCAGACCTTCGGCCTCGGCCTGCTGCTTCACGAGGCCGGACCCCGGCACCACCATCGCGTTCACGCGCGGGCTGACCTTCTGGCCGCGCGAAAGGGCGAGCTTCGCGATCTCGGCGGCGGCGCGCAGGTCTTCGATGCGGCCGTTGGTGCACGAACCGATAAAGGCGCGGTCGATGGCGAGGTCCGTCATCTTCTCGCCGCCCTTGAGGCCCATGTAATCAAGCGCGCGCTGAATCTTGTTGCGCATCGCATCGGTCTTGGCGTCTTCGACCTTCGGCACAACGCCGTTGATCGTGGTGACGTCCTCCGGCGAGGTGCCCCAGGTGACGAGCGGCGGCAGTTTGGCCGCGTCGAGGCGCACTTCCTTGTCGAAATGCGCGCCTTCGTCGGAGCGCAGCGTATCCCAGTATTTCACCGCGGCGTCCCAGTGCGCGCCCTTCGGCGCCTTGGGACGGCCCTTCAGATATTCATAGGTCTTCTGGTCCGGCGCGATGAGGCCCGCGCGCGCGCCGCCTTCAATCGCCATGTTGCAGACCGTCATGCGGCCTTCCATGGAGAGCGCGCGAATGGCCTCGCCGGCGAATTCAATGACGCTGCCCGTGCCGCCGGCCGTGCCGATCTCGCCGATGATGGCGAGAATGATGTCCTTCGCCGTCACGCCGTCGCCGAGCTTGCCGTCGACGACGACGCGCATGTTCTTCGACTTCTTCTGGATCAGCGTTTGGGTGGCGAGCACGTGCTCCACTTCCGACGTGCCGATGCCGTGAGCGAGGGCGCCGAACGCGCCATGGGTCGCGGTGTGGCTGTCGCCGCACACGATGGTCGTGCCCGGCAGCGTGAAGCCCTGCTCCGGTCCGATGATGTGCACGATGCCCTGACGGATATCGAAGCCGTCGTAATATTCAAGACCGAAATCGGTGGCGTTTTTCGCCACCTGTTCGATCTGCGCTTTGCTCTCAGGATCTTCGATGGGCTTCGTGCGATCCGTGGTGGGGATGTTGTGATCGACGACGACAAGCGTCTTCTCTGGCGCGCGCACCTTGCGGCCCGACATGCGCAGACCTTCGAAGGCCTGAGGCGAGGTCACCTCATGCACGAGGTGGCGATCGATGTAGAGAAGCGTGGTCCCGTCCGGCTGGACCTCGACGACATGGTCGTCCCAGATCTTGTCGTACAGCGTGCGTGCCTTCGCCATGGGGCCCTCGTTCCTTGAAAACGTCCTGCAAGGGAGGCGCCCGGCGCCGCCCGTTTGGGGGCTTTCTACCGATTTCGCGCAAGTTCCGAAAGGGCGCCCGACCAAAAGAGATGTGGCGGCGCGAAGCCTTTCTTGCAACAAAGGAAACCGAATAAAAGCGCGAGCATGCGGCGGCCCCGCCTCCCAGGCCCCACGGGGGCTTCGGGGAGAACCTCGCCCCAGGAAGGATCGTCCATGGCCCAGCGCCCGCCGGTCGCCCCCTATCTCACCGTCGCGCCCGCCGCGGCGGCCGTCGCATTCTATGGCGCGGCTTTCGGCGCCGTGCAGAAGGCGCTCATGCCCTCCCTCGACGGGCTGCGCATCCTGCATTGCGAGCTTGAGATCAACGGAGGCGCGGTGATGCTCTCCGACCCTTTCCCCGAATACGGCAAGACGCGCCCGCCCCTGCCCAATGATTTCGCCACAGTGTCTGTGAGCCTTGAATTCGCGAGCGCGAAAGAGGTGGACGAAACGGTGGAGCGGTGCGCGAAGCTCGGCGCCGCGACGGAGGCGGGGCCGATGAACTCCTTCTGGGGCACGCGCTTCGCCGTGGTGCGCGATCCCTTCGGCCATCGGTGGATGCTGAACGGTCCGCTCGTCTGACGCGGGGATAAGAAAGACGCGCGCGTAAGAAAAAGGCGGCCGAAGCCGCCTTCCAACAATCTGGCCCGTCATGAAAAACCCCTGCGCCGCAGGGGTTTTTGCATATCAAGGCGGACTTACTTGGCGGCCTTCGCGGCGGCCTTCGCCTCGATGCGCGCAGCCTTCTCGGCGGCGGTCTCCGCCTTTTCCGCGATACGGGCCGACTTGCCGCGACGGTCGCGCAGGTAATAGAGCTTGGCGCGGCGCACCTTGCCGCGGCGCACGACCTTGATGGAATCGATGCTGGGCGAATAGACCGGGAACACGCGCTCCACGCCCTCGCCATAGGAGATCTTGCGGACCGTGAAGCTCTCGTGGAGGCCGCCGCCGTTGCGCGCGATGCACACGCCTTCATAGGCCTGCACGCGGGTGCGGTCGCCTTCCTTCACCTTCACGTTCACGATGACCGTATCGCCCGGCTGGAATTCGGGGATCGTCTTGCCTTCGGTGAGCTTCTTCACCTGCTCGGCGTCGAGCTGCTCGATGATGTTCATAGTCAAAGACCTTTCCGTTTCGCCCCTCCGGTCGGGCCGGGGCGGCGAGCGTTTCGGAACGCTGTTTTAAGTTGCGGGGGGCTTATACGCGGGCTCGCCCGCCTTGTCACCCTGAATCCCGGTCCTTCAGAAGGTCAGGCCGGCGCGCCAGCGTCAGGCGACGGGCCTGCTCCGTCCGCCAGCGGGCGATGCGCGCATGGTCCCCCGACAGCAGAACCTCAGGAATAGGCCGCCCCTCCCAATCCCGAGGCCGGGTGTACTGCGGGTATTCGAGCAGCCCGCCCTCGAAACTTTCCTCAGTTCCCGACTCAAGCTTGCCCATGACGCCGGGCAGAAGGCGCAGGCAGGCGTCGAGCACGACCATGGACGCGATCTCTCCGCCCGACAGCACATAATCGCCGATGGAGACCTCCTCGAACCCGCGGCCGGCGATGACCCGCTCATCGACGCCCTCGAAACGACCGCAGACCAGGACCACGCCGGGTCCCTGCGCCAGAGCGTGAGCGCGCGCCTGATCGAAAGGGCGCCCGCGCGGCGACATAAGCAGGCGCGGACGCGGATCATCCGCAGCGAGCGCGGCGTCGAGGGCGGCGGCGAGCACGTCGGCGCGGATGACCATGCCCGGCCCGCCGCCGGCGGGCGCGTCATCCACCGTGCGATGGCGGCCAAGTCCATGCTCTCGAATGTTGCGCGTCTCAAGCGACCACAGGCCGCGCGCCAGCGCGTCGCCGGCGAGAGAGACGCCGAGCGGGCCGGGGAACATGTCGGGCATCAGGGTGAGGATCGTGGCGCTGAACATGGCTCGCCATAACACGCCGACGGCGCAGCGCGCAGGGAAAGCGACCAGCGAAGGCTGCGGTGGCGAAACAGAATGAAATGGATGGTGCCCCTAGCCGGAATCGAACCAGCACTCCTTGCGGAATCCGATTTTGAGTCGGACGCGTCTACCAGTTCCGCCATAGGGGCGCGCTTGGCGCGCGGCGGACTATAGACGAGGCGGCCCGCCGGTCAACACGCGACGGGCGCGATGCGCGGGCGATGGAGCCTGCGGCCGGCTGGCGCGTTCTCTCCTGCGATGAACGAGCGCGGCCGGATTTGAGACCTGCGCCGCAACAGGACGTGCGAACCATGGCGAAACAGACCCCCGCCCAGAAAAAGACCATCGAAAAGACGATGCGCGCCTTCAAGGACGGCGAGCTTGAATCCTCCGCCGGCGGCGCGGTGAAAAACCCGAAACAGGCCATCGCCATCGCGTTGAGCGAGGCGGGCGCCTCCCGGAAGGACGCCGCACACGGCGGCGGCGCAGGCCAGACGACGCGCCGGCGCGCCGAAGGCCCCACCCAGCGCGAGCTTTACGAACAGGCGCGGCGGAAGGGCCTTCCCGGCCGCTCGCGCATGACCAAAGCGCAGCTCGCGCGCGCGCTCGGCCGCTGAGCGCAGGGGCAAGCGCCCAGCGTCCGGCTTGAATTGGGAGGGGGGGCCGTGATACCACCCGGCCCGACCATCGGGCCACACGGCGCGATCCCCTCGCGGAGAGGTGGCAGAGTGGTCGAATGCGTCGCACTCGAAATGCGAAGTACGGGCAACCGTACCGGGGGTTCGAATCCCTCCCTCTCCGCCACCTTCCCCGTGTGTTCCGTCTTACGCGCCCGCGTGATCGGGATGCGTAGCTTTGCGTACTTTCAACGCCGATGAAATCCGACTAACCTGCGCGGGTCGCCTTCGCCATCCGCACGGGGACGCGACAAGAGATAATGAAGGCGGCCGCGCGAACGGCGCCGATGGGAGGCAAGCCAATGCGATCGAAAATGTGGAGTCGCGTCGTCGCGTTTTCTGCGCTTGCGCTCGGCGCAAACCTGATTACGGGGACGCCACAGGCGTTCGCGCAGAGCGGCAAGATTGAAACGCCGAAACTCACCATTGGACTTTCAGTCAACGATTCCACCTTTCTTCCGATCTATCTTGGCGAGGTGGCCGGCCTCTACAAACAAGAGGGGCTGAACGCGAACGTGCTCGCCTTCCGCGGCGGCTCCGACCTCACCCGCGCGCTGGTGGCGCGCTCGGTGCACGTAGGCGTTGCGGCGCCCACAAGCGTATTGGCCGCCATCTCCGCTGGCGAAGACGTGCGCGTGTTCTACGGCGGCTTCGTTCAGGCGCCGTTCTTCTGGTTCGCTGCGCCGCCAATCAAGTCCATGGCGGAAGCGAAGGGCAAGAGGCTGGGCATCACGCGCTTTGGCTCCTCGACCGATGCGCTGACGCGTTTCGCCCTGGCGCGCGCCGGCATCGATGCAAAGGATGTTCGCTTCATTCAGGGCGGCGGATCAGCGGAGCGGCTGGCCGCGCTCGACACCAAGCAGATCGACATCGGCATTTTCACCTGGCCGCACAATTTCGCCGCGGAGGATCGCGGCTATAACCTGATCCTGAGCCAGAAAGACCTGATGAAGGACTTCCCCATCCAGTCCTTCTACGCGATGAAACCCTTCATCGACTCCAATCCTGAAACTCTTCGCGCTTTGCTGCGCTCCTTCGTGAAGGCCGTTCGGCTCGCGCGGGCTGACAAGGCTCTTTCAGTGAAGACGCTGGTCGCGCGCGCCGGACTTGAGGAACAATTCGCGGCCCGCGCTTATGATCAATTGATCGACGGCTGGCGCGAGGATGGGCTCCTCGCTAGTGAAGAAGGCATGAAGAGCTTCTTTGAAATGGCCATTGCAGCTGGCGACGTCAAGGAAATCTGGACGCGAGAAAAATATTGGGATGGACGATTCGTGACGACATTCGACCAGTGGAAACCGAATTGACGCCATGACCGCCATCAACATCCGCGATCTCTCGATTGAATATAAGAAACCAAAGAGCGAGGAGACGTTCACCGCAGTCCAGAACGTGAGCCTTTCGATCAAGGAGGGCTCCTTCGTGACCGTCATCGGATCGAGCGGATGCGGCAAGAGCACGCTTCTGCTCGCCATCGCCGGCCTCATTCCCTATGCCTCGGGCGTCATCGAAGTCGGCGGCGCCAAGGTCCGCGGGCCCGGTCGCGATCGCGCCATGGTGTTTCAGGACGCTTCGCTCCTGCCCTGGCGCACGGTGCATGACAACGTTCGCTTCGGGCTGGAATTGCAGCGCTGGAGCAAAGACGACGTGAACGAACGCGCGAACCGCTATGTGCGCATGGTCGGACTCGGCGCCTTTGCGACCTACCATCCGCATCAATTGTCAGGCGGCATGCGCCAGCGCGTGAACATCGCCCGTGCGCTGGCGGTGGATCCGGACGTGCTGCTGATGGACGAACCCTTCGGCGCGCTGGACGCGCAAACCCGCGAGGTGATGGGCGGCGAACTCCTGCGCATCTGGGAGCGAGACAAGAAAACGGCGATTTTCGTCACGCACGCAATCGACGAGGCTATTCTTCTGGGCGACGAAGTCGTGGTGATGGGGCGCAATCCCGGCCACATCCGCGCCGTCGTAAAAATCGACCTGCCGCGCCCACGCACGGCGGCGATGCTCGACAGCGAGGCGTTTCTCGCCTACAGGCGCCAATTACGGGATTACATTTCCGCAGACCTCGCGGCCTTGCAGATGATCGAAGGCGTTGTGTAATGAGCCTCGCCAGCGAGGCTCCTGCCCTCAGCCGTAAGAACCCTGTCTCCTTCACGACGCGGCATTGGGGCGCCATCGTCTCCACGATCTCCGTTGTCGCATTTCTCGTCTTGTGGGAGACGGCTTCGACGCTGGGCTGGATCAACGTTCGCTACGCCAGTAAGCCCAGCGCAATCTTCGCCGCGGCTGTCCATATCTATCACACGGATGATTTTCTCCTGCACGCCTGGGTGAGCTTCGCCGCCTTTGCGTCGGGCTTCGCCATGGCCCTTGTCGTGGGCGTGCCGCTTGGCCTGCTTCTGGGCGCCTCCCGACGCGTGCGCCTTTTTCTGGAGGCGCCGCTGATGGCGCTCTACACGGCGCCGCGCCTTGCGCTTCTGCCTATTCTGATCGTGTGGCTCGGCATTGGCCTCGCCTCCAAGATCGCCATTGTGTTTCTGGGCGCGGTCTTCCCCATCCTCGTCAACACGATGGCGGGCGTGCGCTCCACGGACAACCGCCTCGTCGTGGCCGCACGCGCCTTCGGGGCGACCCAGATGGACGTGTTCTTCAAAGTTCTCGCGCCAGGCTGCCTGCCGGCGATCCTGATGGGCGTGCGGCTTGGCGTGGGCCGTGGCGTTTTATCTGTGGTCGTAGGCGAAATGTTCGTGTCGCAGGCGGGCATTGGGTATCAGATCATGACCTATGGTCAGGGCATGCGCTTCGATCATCTGCTCGTCTACGCCTTCGCGATCAGCCTGTTCGGCTATGGATTGACCGTCGCGGTGCGGCTCATGGAAGATCGTTTCCGCAGCTGGAGACCTGCGCCATGACGCGCATCTGGCGTCGCAATCAGGCCCTTTTATGTGCGCTGTTTTCATTCAGCGTCATTCTGGCTGTCTGGCAATTGTCCGTCGATTATGGCTTCGTGAAGGCTTTCTTTGTGTCAACGCCGACGCGCGTGGCCGTGGAGCTTACGCGGCAGTGGAGTACGGGCGAGTTGCTCGCAAATGTTCAGGTGAGCCTCTACGAATTCTTCTTCGGCCTAGGACTCGCCGTCGCGATCGGCGGCGCGCTCGGCGTTCTGGCGAGCTGGTCGCGCACGTTCGAACATGTTCTCGAACCTTTCATCTGGTTTAAATATTCGTCGCCGACCATCGCCTTCTATCCCATATTCGTCGCCTGGCTCGGGCTGGGCGAGCCGACGATCATCGCCATCGCCTTCCTGTTCGCCGTCACGCCCATCTACGCGAACACACTCTCAGGCATTAAAAACACAGATCAGGATCTCGTGCGTGCAGCCGTCGCTTTCGGCGCCAGGCGTCGCGACCTCTTTCTGAAGGTGCAATTGCCGGGATCGGTGCCGATTCTGATCGCGGGGCTGCGCCTGTCCGTCGGGCGCGCGCTGACTGGCGTGATCGCTGCGGAATTGTTCGGCGCGACCGCGGGACTTGGATTCAGCATCGCCTATTGGGGACAGAAACTGCGCACGACGGAGATGATGGCCTCGCTCGTCGTGGTCATCATTCTCGGCGTCGTTTTCACGCAAGCCTTATCTATAATTGAGGCGCGGGTCGACGGTTGGCGCACGGGGCCAGGTCGGGAGCAGCAATGAGCGCGCGCGTCGCCATCGTCACGGGATCTGGGCAAGGGATCGGCCGCGCCATCGCCATGAAATTCGCAAGCCATGGCCTGCGCGTCGCGCTGGCGGACCGCAATCTGGCGGCGGCGAACAGCGTCGCGGCGGAAATCGTCAGCGCGGGCGGCGAGGCTGTCGGCATCGCAACGGAGCTAACCGAGTCGCAATCGGTCGACGCCATGGTTGCTCAAGTGGTCTCGCACTTCGGCGGCTGCGACATTCTCGTGAACAACGCGCGCTGGTCCGGCCTTGCGCCGACGCCTGTTCAGGAGATCGCAGACGAGGACTGGCGTCGCGCCCTCGACGTCAACGTGACCGGCGCCTTTCATTGCGTGCGCGCCGCGGTTCCCCACATGATCGCGGCCAAATGGGGCCGCATCATCAATCTCTCGTCATCCACGGTGCGCATGCCGCCGGGACGGCCATATGTGCATTACATCACCACCAAGGCGGCCCTCATCGGCATGACCCGCGCCCTCGCGCGGGAACTCGGCGTTCACGGCGTGACGGTGAACGCGATCCTGCCGGGGGCCGTGGAGACAGGGGTGGAGCGCCCCGGCGGGATAGACGTCGCCGAGCGCGAAAGGCGCGTGCGCGCCTCTCAGGCGATTCCACGCATCATCAAACCAGAAGACATGGCGGGCGCAGCGCTTTTCCTCGCTTCCGATGACGCATCCTTCATCACCGGCCAGTCGCTGGCGGTGGACGGCGGGTTCAGCTTCGGCTGATCCACGGGAAGGTCATGACGAGAAGCTCAGTCGGCGCGGACGCGCGCAACCCCACGCTGTCGTCCTTCGCGAGGTGGATTGAGGTCCAGTCCTTATAGATCGCCCCCTCTCCGGCAAGACCCGGCGCGGCAAGCGCCCCCTGCCCGGCGACAATAAAGACAAGCGCCATGGCGCCCGGCGCGTCCAGCCTCGTCTCTGCGCCCGCATCGATCCGCAAGGACTCCAGACGCACGCCCCTTTCCGTGAAGGAGCCCAGAGCCTTTCGGCTCACGCCCGTCGCATCAGAGCGCCATGAGAACGCGCCGGTTCGAACGAGAACAGGATCTTCATAGCGCCCGTCTGGATAGATGATGGGTCGGCCCATCACATGCTCCCAGATGGCCTCGTAACTGTCGCGCGTTTTGGTGTCGCCAGAGCGCATGAAGCGCCCGCCGGAAAAAACGCCCTGCCGCTCCAGCTCCTCCGTTCCGCGTTTCAGCTGGGCGGCGCTCATATAGCCGAGCCCGCTTGCGCCGCCGCCCTGAAAGACGAGGGTCACCCGGTCGCCGCCCTTGTCATCCTGCGGACCGTAGAACGTGCCCTCGGGAAAATAACCGACATCTCCCTCTTCGAGGGATTTGCCTGGCGCGATGGAGGCTGCGCCGCGCACGCAAAAGCGGACCTGATCGAAGTTATGCCTGTGGCGCGGGCTTTTGTACTCGCCGGAATTGCGCGACAGCACCAGCCGGAAATTGTTTGGGTCCCCCTCTTCCCCGTGAAAGAGGTTTTTGAATGCGAGCGACCCTTCGCGATGACGCTCCTGACGTTCCGCCCACGGCATATCCTGCGCATGCACGATTTGCATGAGCGCCTCCTCCCTTGCGTCGCGGCGACGCCTATGGTTCGCCGTTACCCCACAATAACCCGCAAAGGGCGGACGCTTCAACGCGCCTCGGCCCCCTCATTCCAAAGCGCGGAGCGCCAGTAAGCGACGATGGCGATCGTCATGAGGATTCCAAAAACGCAATAGGCCGCCGCCACCGCTGCGAAACCAAAACGCGGCAAAAGGTAACCGGCCGCCAGTATGCCCGGCATATTGCTGTAAATCGCAAGCATGCGCACGCCCATGATGCGACCGCGAAACCTCTGGTCCGACCTGCGCAAGAGGACGGCGGCCATGGAGACGACCGCGACGGATTGCGCCAGGCCAGCGAAAAACAAGACGAAAAGCCCCGCCCCCGCCGTCACGATCTGCGAATAGACGAGCAGGACGAGATACCAGGCCACGCTGGCGTGAACCATCAGTCGCGCGGGATTGATGAGCGCGCCGAAGCGCGTGATCGCAATGGAGCCCGCGACAGCGCCAAGACCAGCGCAGGCGCTCATATAACCGAGCGTCTGCTGATCTGCGCCGTAAACCTCTTTCGCCACATACGGCTGAAGGCTGCTGATCAGCGGAAAGGCGGTCATGTTGAGCAGAAAAGCGAGGATCATCGTTGCAAGCAGATAAGGCGTCGTGGCGACATAGACGACGCCTTCCTTGAGGTCGCGCAGAGGGGATTGCGCAGGCGCCTCCTTCTGCGGGCGCTCGCCGACAGGGCGCCGTTCGCCGGTCTGCAACGCGAGAAGACAACTGATGAGATAAAGGCAGGTGACCGCCACATATGCCGGCCCCATGCCCAAGGACGCCATGACGCCCGCCCCTGTCAGCGCGCCGGCGATTCGCGCGGAATCCTGCGTCGTCCGTTGCACGCTCATAGCGCCTATTAATTGCGATTGCGGCACGGTTTCGCCAACGAGCGCCGTGCGCATGCCGATGTCGGAAGGCCTCACCATGCCCATCAGCGCGGCCACGCCCAGCACGAGGTAAGGACTGATGAGCCCCGTGAGCGCCAAAGCCATAATAGTCGCCGCCAGCAAGGCGTAGAAGCCGCGCATGGCGGACAGAAGCTTACGCTGACCGATGCGGTCGCCGGCCACGCCGAACATGGGAGACAGCAAAGTGCCCAGATGCTGCATGGACGCATAGATCGTCAGCATCAGGACGGACTGCGTTTCAACCAGAACGTACCAGCCGAGGATGAGCGTCTCCATCTCGAACGCCCAGGACGCGCACAGATCCGCCGGCCATTGAAACCGGAAGCTCCTGATGCGGAATGGGGCCAGCAGAGATCCGCGCGCGGTATCGCCCTCCCTCATTAAACGCACAGGCCCAGAAAAGCCGCCGTTCTGTCTGCCGAATGCAATGTCTCGTCCCTCATGTCGCGGCGCAGTCTAGTCACAAGCCGCAACGCGAACAACATCGGCGGCGGGCATTCCACTGACGCCGCGCCAATGGCTTGCGCGTCAAGCTTGAGTTTTTAAAGGGCGGCCGCCGGAACCGAGCACACCGACCGTATGGGCGAGAGAAAGGTGAACATTCTCATTCAATATGTGACGGCGCGCGGCGCCGACTGTGAGCGTCGTTTGAGGCCGCGCGTGATCAGTGAAGACGCCGCGAGGCCTATTTACACAGGCCCGCCCATTCATTCACATCGATGTAGTATTGTCCGGGATAGTCGCGGCCATTGCTCAGCGCGAAGATCGTGCCGCGATAGGCGGGATTAATGCCAGCGACGATGGACTGCTGCGGAATGAATCCTGTTCCGGAGCTATCGTGATCCTTGCTCACGCGCTTGAGCCTGGAATCGGTGTAAATCCGCTTTGGACCGCCCTTGAGATCATCATCCCGACACACGCCGGGAAGGCTTTGTGCAGTCGTTGGCGCTGCGGTCGACGGCGCAGGCGCAGCGGCGGGCGCACTCGCAGCAGCGGGAGACGCTGCTCCACAACGCAGATAGCGCATGTTATCGAAAATCAGAGCGTCGCCGTCCACGCGCACCCGTCTGTTTTTGGTCGAACGCCCATTTTCTGATCTGCAGGCCGCGTTGAGTATGTAGTCGCTTCCCTGCCGGGATACGCGGTTCACCTTGCATGAGAACTCATTGGCCTCGATGGTGGAGGCGTCGATGGTGAGCGCGTAATTCTGATATTGGCAAGCGCCGGAATCCTGCGGATAGACGAATTGACCGCGCAATTCGACAGGCGTCTCCGCAGCGAACGCAGGCTGGGCACAGACGAGGGCGAACACAATCAGCGCTTTCTTCATGAAAGTCGACTCACTTCGCAAGCTCAACAAAACAGCGTTGTCTTATGCGAAAGATTCGGCCTGCACAATCTCGCGCAAACCTTATGCGCCAGCGGAACGCATGAGCTCGACGATTAGAAGTCTTGCAGGACCCGTCAGTCGTCGTGATCGCCGACAGGGCCGCGCACGAGATCGATGATCTCAATCACGTTTCGATCGGGATCATGAAAATAGGCGCTACGTCCCTGAAACGTGCCAGTGGGACGATCCTCTTCCTTGAAGACGCGCACGCCCTTCGAAGCGAGAAAATCCTTGGCGCGATCATATTCAGCGGAGGTCACGCGAAAAGCGGTGTGGATGTCGTGCTGATCGCCGGGATTGGGATCGATCGGATTTTCTGAATAGGTGAGCACGAAACAAACGCCGTGGCCCTCCATAAAGACCATATGTCGGTTGCGTCGCAGTTTCCTCAGGCCCATCACCTGTGTGTAGAAAGCTTCTGACCGATCAAGATCCTTCACCGGAATCGTGAAATGTACGAAACCCGACGTTTGCAACATGCTTGTGCCTCCCGAAACCTTATACGCCGCGCCCTTAGGAAGCGCGCCGCCGACGCCTCACGCATGCAGACGGAATTTATGGCGACCATATTCCATCGCGGCGCTGTCCCATGAGAGCGAATGATGGGCGCTCGCCGCATAGACGTCGCGGAATTGGCGTTGCAGATCACTGTCCGTGAACAGAGCGCGCCCCCCCGCGCAATTGAACAGACGACTGGCCGCCTGCATGGCGAGCTGCGCGGCGAAACAACAATTGCGTTTCCCGGCGAGCTGCATTTCCTGCGTCACGGCTTCACCGCGCGCGAGGGCCTCCATCGTCTCTTGCAAGGAGCCCATGTAGAGGCGCTCAGCCGCCTCGATTTCAGCGGAGGCGAGCCCGGCGGTCATTTGAGCTCCAGCCATGTCCGCCACCGCCTTGCCGCGCGACTTGCGGGGCCCAGTGAATTCATAAAACGCCTGCAAAAGGCCCTGCGCCGCGCCAACGGCGACCGCCGCATAACTGCCGGCCGACACGCCGCCGCGCGGCATGCGATAGACAGGGGACGAGTAAAGTCCGCAGCCGGGGGCTGTGCCCGCATCATAATCGCTCTTTAAAATCAGGCGATGATCCGGCACAAACGCGTCCTTCACCTCGAAGCTGCGGCTGCCCGTGCCTACAAGGCCCATGGTGCTCCAGTCGTCCTTCAGCTCCACATCGGACTTCGGGATAAGCGCCATGCAACCAATCTTCTCGCCCTCGCCTTCAATGGCGCCCCCGCACATGATCCAGTCCGCGTGATCCACGCCGCTGCAAAAGCCATGGAGTCCGCGCCACAGGACGCCGCCTTCGACGCGCCGCGCGCGTCCCACAGCGGCGACCGCGACGCCAAGATGCGTGCGCGGATCGTCACCCCAGACATCCGCCTGCGCCGCAGGCGAGAAATTCGCGAGCTTCAGTGGATTATCGGCGAGCACCATATAAACCCAGGCCTGCGACGCGCAGCCGCGCGCAAGCGTCTGAATGATAGCGCACAAGACGTCGTAGCCCATCTCCTGTCCGCCATAGGGCTGGGGTCTGCAGGCTGAGAGAAGGCCGCTCGACTCAAGGTCGGCGACCGTCTCCGAAGGGCAACGACGCAGGCTTTCCGCCTGCGAGGCGCGCGAGCGCAAGACAGGAACAAGCGCCTCCGCAGCATTCAACAACGCATCGGCGCGTCCGTCAGCGCGCATATCTGGCCTGTCCAGCATTCACTGCTCCTGTTGCAGACGACGGATGCGCTCAATCACGTTCGGCGGCGCCTTGTAGGCTTGCGCGATGAGATTGGCGATCTGATCGCCAGTGCGCGGCGTGTCGGCGCCAAGTTTCATCTTGTCTTGCTCCGCAAGGAACTCGGCGTCATTGATCGCCGCCCAAAAGGCTTTGCGCATCCCCTCAACGCGATCTTTAGGCGTGTCCGGCGGCAGCAGATAAGGCCGGCCGATTCCAAGCGGTCCGACGGCCACCTGCCAGAGCTGGCGATCTTCCTCACGTGTGAGCAGATCGAAAATGAACGGTGTATCCGGAAGGCTCTTTTCTTTCTCCGCGCCCATCTGCACGAGAAGGTTGACCTTGCCCTCGGGTATCCATGTGGGACGCGTCGCCATGAGGCTGTTGTAGAACGCGCTTGGATAGCCATCGATCTCGCCGCGCTCCATAGCGAGGAGCGCGTCGTTCTGGCCAGGATAGCCGACGATGAGCTTCAGCTTGAGGCCGAGGGTTTCGTTGACAAGCCGCGCGTAAAAGCTGGGCGTGGAATTGCCGCCGGAGGAGCCCATGCGCAATTCCTTCATCTGCGCCTCCTTCCATGTCTTCGCGGGAGACGCATGCCACACAGTCACGATGCTTGTCTCGACGCTGGGTGAGCCAAGCCAGTTGAACTTCGTCGCGTCATATTGTGCCTGTTTTGTGCCGAAAAGCGGCTCAAACGGTGTGTTGTTCTGCACCGCGCCGATGGTGGACCCGTCTTTCGGCGCAATCGAATAGAGATGGTTCGTCGCTACAATGCCGCCGGCGCCTGGCATGTTGCGCACAGCGACCGTCGGAGCGCCCGGAAGATGCTTGGGCAGGTAACGCGCCATCATGCGCGCGAGCGTATCGTAGCCGCCGCCGGTGCTTGAGCTGACGACGAGGCTCACCGTCTTGCCCTTATAGAAATCCTCGATGCTTTCAGCCTGCGCGCTCAGACAGCCCGCTGCGAAAAAGCCCGCAGCCCCCGCCGCCCGCCAGCCCGTCAGCCGTGAACGCTCGCCCATGGTTACCTCCCTGTTTCGCTATGCGGCAGTGTTCGCCCGTTTCACCTCTCCGTCAAGCCGCGTAGACTGGCGAAGATCAAGCGAAACGCTTTGATCAGCGATTTGTGGGCGGACCATCAGCGGCTTTGCGCCGCGAGCGCGGCTAGGTTATGAGCTTCAAAGGAACAACAACCACCTCAGGAGAGGAACGCCATGGCTCGCGTGTCGCGTCTCGAACCATCTCTGTCCGCCGCCCGCACGGGGCTCGTGCTCTTTGACACGTTGAACGGCTATCTCCATTCGGGCGATCCGAAAAAAGAGGCTTTTCTGGCTGAGCGCAGCATTTTACCGAACATGCAGCGCCTGCTCGCTGGCGCACGCAAAGTCGGCATAACGACCTTTTATCCCTGCGGCGCGCATGCGGATGACGGATCTGACACGGTGCTGCGGCTCACCGACACCGACATGGACCTTGGCGAAGGCGGCGGCGCGGACAAGCCGATCAAGCCGCGGTTCACGAAGGGATCAGATGCGGCCCGCATCGCGCCGGAACTCGCCCCCGCCGAGGGCGACGTGGTGATCCCAAAGCGGCGGTGGAACTCTTTCCACCAGACCGACCTTGATCTGCAATTGCGCGTGCGCGGCATCGACACGATCATCATCTGCGGCGGCTCGACCGACGTCGGCATCGCGAGCACGTTGTTTGGGGCGCGCGATCTGGACTACGGCATCGTCGTGGCGCAAGACGCCTGCTATTCCATGCGCGGCAACAATAACGAATTCTTCATGACGCGCGTTTTCCCTCGCATGGGTCGCGTGATGAACGTCGACGCCATTGTCGCCCTGATGAAGCCCTGAGGAACGTCCCATGTCCGTAAACGCCGCGCTGGAGACCGCAGAAATCGTCTGCGCGAACGGCATGCCCGCCTTTCTCGCTTGCCCGAAAGATGCGCAGGGTCCTCTGCCCGTAGTAGTGTTGATGCATGAGCGTTATGGCCTCGTGCAGCATACGCGCGATCAGGCGATGCGCTGCGCGCGGGACGGTTACTTCGTGCTCGCGCCGAACTTTTTCTTCCGTCACTCAGATCAGGCTGCATTGAACAAGGGCGATAGCCGCTATGACATGACGGACCCTGATTCCGTTGAGCTGATGGATGCAGCGCTCGCCGCCATCGGCAAGGATTCGCGTGCGGACATGGGGCGCGTTGCTGTCGCAGGCTATTGTCAGACCGGCCGACATCCCCTGATCTACGCCAGCCAGCGCGACATCAAACTGGTTGTGATCTGGTATGGCGCAGCTTCAAAGCGCGAATGGGAGATCAACGCGCGGCAGCCAGAAGCGCTCGACACCGTGATCGCGCGCGTGAAATGTCGGGTTTTCGCCGCTTTCGGAGCGCTCGACCACATCATCTCCATCGACGACGTGACGCGCCTGCGCAACGCCTTCGAGGCGAGCCGTCTCTCCTACCATGTGGCGGTCTATGCGGGCGCTCCGCACGGCTGGTTGAACGACACCATGCCAGGTCGCTATCGCAAAGCGCAGGCGGAGGCGGGCTGGGACGCGCAGCAAAAGTTCCTCGCCGAACGACTGAAGGGCGACGGCGCGCCCGATCTCGTGAGCTGGCGCTTTGAGAGCGACATCAACGCCGACTATGATTTCTCAAAGAACAAGCGGCTCGAGTAGTCGCCTGCTTCATTGCGGCACGAGAATCGCGCCTCCGTTCATGGCGACCGCCTGACCTGTCATGTAGGCGGCGTCTGCGCTGAAGAGAAAAGCGGCGAGCCCCGCCATATCTTCAGGATAGCCGATGCGCCCAAGCGGAATGCGCGCACGTCCGCGTGCGATCAATTCCTCCGGCGTCGCATTGGCCAGCGGTTGCGCGGTCATCGAAACGCCAGGAATAATAGTGTTGCAGCGCACATTATGGCGCGCCCATTCCAGCGCAATGGTTTTTCCAAGCGACAGAAGCGCCGCCTTAGAGCAGGCGTAGCTCGCCCCGTTCACAGCGCCTTCAAGCGCGCGGCCCGACGCTACATTGATGATGACGCCCCTCTTGCGCGCGATCATGTCCGGTCCGAAGGCCTGCGCCAGAAGAAAAGGCGCCGTGAGATTGATGCGCAGCGTGCGCTCGAAAACATCCGAGGCCATGTCGAGAAGCGCATGACGCGGAAAAATGCTGGCGTTGTTCAACAGGCCGTAAGGCGCGCCATAAAGCGTCCGGCTCGCCTCCACTGCGCGGCTGATGCTGTCCGCCTCAGCTAGATCCACTGGAATGAAACAAGCCTCTCCGCCCGCGGCGCGCACATCCGCCTCAATGGCTCGTCCGAGCTCAGGATCCACATCCCAGATGGACACGCGCGCCCCCATGCGGGCGAGGCGCATGCAGAACGCGCGGCCAAAGCCGCCGCCGCCGCCCGTCACCACGACATGATCGTACGGCTGCAAACCATCCCGAACGATTCCATCCTCGCTCATGCGGCTTTCCTCCTGGGTCGCGACGCGCCAATGAGGTAACACCGTGCATCAGCGCCGGGCAATGGCGTATCGGCTATCGGCGGACGACGCCTCTTGCAGCGGCGGCCGTGGCCTTTACCCTGCGCCCGACGTTTGAGAGCCCATGACGCCCATGCCAATTCTGAATGATCCATTCCGCGCCTTCATGCCCTATCCGCCAGCGCACACGCCCTTCGCAGCGGACGGGCCGCTGACCGGCCTGAGCTTTGGCGTGAAGGATCTGTTCGACGTGGCGGGCTATCGCACAGGCTGCGGCAGCCCCGTGAAGCTCGCCGAAGCCGATATCGCGACGCGCCATGCGCCGCCGGTTCAGGCCTTGCTGAACGCCGGTGCGCGCTGCGTCGGAAAAACGCACACGGAGGAGCTCGCCTGGTCGATCTTCGGCGCCAATGCGCATTTCGGCGCGCCCATTAATCCTGCTGCGCATGACCGGCTACCGGGCGGCTCATCCTCCGGTTCCGCGAGCGCGGTGGCTGGCGGACTTTGCGATTTCTCGCTCGGCACGGACACGGGAGGCTCCGTTCGGGCGCCGGCGAGCTTCTGCGGCGTGTATGGCCTGCGGCCAACCCATGCCGCTATCTCCCTGACCGGATGCATGCCGCTGGCGCCGAGCTTCGACGTATGCGGCTTTTTCGCGCGCAACGCCGCCGTGATGTGCGCAATCGGGGACGTTCTCCTGCTGCCTGATCGAGCGCCAGCACGGCGGCTCATGATCGCGCGCGACCTGTTCGACCGGCTGCAGCCATTGATGCGCGACGCCCTCACGCCGACGCTTGACCATGTGTGCGCAGCCTTCAACGCCGCGCAGGAGGCGCGCCTCTATCGCGGGCCTGTTGGACCCATCAGCGAGGCGTTTCGCGTCTTGCAGGCGCATGAGGCATGGATCGCACATGGCGCATGGATTGAGCGCACGCAAGCGCCCCTTGGTCCCGCCATCGCATCCCGCTTCGCCTATGCGCGAACGGTCACGCAGGAACAAGCCGACGCTTGCGCCCTCATACGCGCTGAGTTCGCTGCGCAAGTAGAGGAAGCAATCGCCGACGGCGGCGTCTTCGTGCTCCCGACGATCCATGGCCCGGCGCCGCGCCTGTCGGAAGATGCGACTGTGCTCGACGCCTATCGCGCGGAGGCCATGGTCTTTCTGCAAATCGCCGGCCTGTGCGGCCTGCCACAAATCACCATACCCGCAGGCTGGGTGGATGGCGCCCCCGTAGGACTTTCCCTCATGGGCGCAGCGGGTAGCGACCGCGCGCTCCTCGCCCTTACGCGCGCCATCGCGGAGGCGTCAGCCGAGGAAGGCGATCAGGCGCTTTGACTCGAAGATGACGCGCGTGCGCGCCGGATGCGCGAGCGCGAAAATATGGCGGCCGCAGCGGAGGGTGAGGAAGGAATATTGCGTATGGGCGAGAAACCGCCCGCGCCAGAGGGCCCCGTCCCGCGTTTCACCCTCGAGCGCAAGAACGCTGGCCGGCGCCGCAAGGCCGCAGCGCAGGATTTTACCTAGGCTCTCCTTGGCGCACCATGCGCGCAAGAGCGCCTCGCGTCTCTCAAAATCCGGCGCAATCTCCTGGAGCGCGACAAGCGCGCGCAGTGTGGCTTCGTCAGCCGTGGCGATCGCCTCCGCATCCACGCCAAGCGGATGACCTTGGGGAAAAGCCACGGCGACCACGAGCCCGTCGCAATGGGCGATGCTCACAGAAAGATCGCCGACTTGTGCGCCAACCACGACAGGCTGGCCAAATACGCCCGCGCAAACGTCAACCTGCTGCGGCAAAAGGTTCGGGCGCAAGGTGCATAAGGCGCGCTTCGCCGCAATCCGTCCCTGGACGAACGCGCTGCGCGCCGCCGCTGACCCGATATCAGCGGCCGCCTGCGACTCGCATGGACTCAGCCAATCATGCTCAGAGCGAGGATCAGCATCGCCAGAGCGAAGCAGGACAAGCCGCGCGTCCTCGTCGCCACCCGTGCGAGACAGGCGCATCTCAAGGACAAGAACATCATCAGAGGACGGCAAAAGGCGATCTCCTTTTCGCCCGACTATGGAGCGCCCATGAGCCGACGGCAACCTCCTGCATTTGCGAAATGCAAAACGACGAAAGCGCGGGCGCGCGGGCGCGCGTTTGCGAAACGCCACAACGACAGGCTGAACCCCTCCCGGAATCCCCGCCTTCGCTGGCATGGAGCTTGCGCACGCCGACATGAGGAGTCGCATCATGCGCATCGTGCAGATCGTCCAGAGATTCGAGCCAGGCGGGCTCGAAACCATCGCCGCCACTCTGCAACGACATTGGGGAGCCTGCGTCGCGACGATCAGCCTTGAGGGCGAGGCGGATTTACTGCTGCGCGATTGGTCCGCAATGGCGGATTTGCGCGACGTGCTGTTCGCGCTCAATAAGAAGCCAGGCGTCGATCTCGCCTGCCTCGCCACGCTCACACGTTTGCTGCGGCGGCTGAGGCCGGATGCGGTCGTCACCCATCACATCGGACCCATGCTCTATGGCGGCGTCGCCGGCCGGGTCGCCGGGGCGCCTGTGCGCGCGCATGTCGAGCACGATGCATGGCAACTTGAGGCGCCGGGGCAAAGTCAACGCTTCGCCGTAGCGCAGACGCTCGGTGCCCCGCGGCTGGCCGCCGTCTCTGATCTTGTCGCCCGAAAGCTCGCCGCACGCAGCGGACGATCCGTCGCCCGGGTGATCAACGGCGTTGATCTTGATCGTTTCAAACCCGCGGAGGCCGCTAGCGCACGGCAACGTCTCGGGCTGCCGCAAAACGGCCCGATCATCGGTCTTGTCGCGCGGCTTCAGAAGGTGAAGGGCGCGGATATTCTCATCAATGCGCTCTCCTTCCTTCGAACGCCCGCTCACCTTGTCATCGTAGGCGATGGACCGGAGCGAACGGCCCTCGAGCTTCAGGCGCGCGAACAGCGCGTGATGGAACGTGTCCGGTTTCTCGGGGTGCGCGGCGACGTGGAGGCGATTCTTCCGGCCCTTGACCTTTTCGTCCTTCCCTCGCGGGCCGAAGGCCTGCCGCTGGCGCTTGTGGAGGCGCAAGCCTGCGGCGCGCCAGTGGTGGCGACGGATGTCGGCGGCGCGCGCGAGGCCTGTTGCCCGAAATCCGGATTGCTTGCGCCACCTGAAAATCCGCAAGCGCTTGCGGCGGCCATCGACGCCCAGCTCGCCCGAGGGAAGACAAGCGAACCGCGCGCTTTCGCGCAATCCTTCAGCCTCGCGGCCATGATCGCCAGCTATGAAACATTCACAGGATTGAAAAGCTGATGCTCGACGTCATCGCTCTCATCTCATCCGGCCTGGTGGCCTATCATCACGTCGGCCACCCGATGGCTCTGCGGTTGCTGGCCCGCCCGCCAGAGGTCCCGCCGGATGCGCCGCCCCACTATTTGCGCGTGGCGATCATCGTCCCGGCTTTTCAGGAAGAACGACGCATCGTCGCCAAACTACGCAACCTCGCCGCGCTTGACCATCCACGCGAACGCCTCGTCATCCATGTTCTGTGCGACGGTTGCACGGATGCGACGGCGGGTCTGGCGCGCGAAGAGGCTGAACGGCTAGCCCCGCTGGGCGTGAACGTGCTGGTGACAGAACATGCGCAGAACCGTGGCAAGGGCGTCATCCTCAATGAGGCTATCGCTTCGCTGACGGAAGACGTCATCGTCCTCACCGACGTCAGCAGCGCCGTTGCGCCAGACGCTTTGCGTCTGGGGCTCCGGTGGTTCGCAGACCAGACGATCAGCGTCGTGGGCGGACGCTACAGGATCTCGCCCCGCGCCCAGCCGGGCGAACGCGCCTATTGGAGCTATCAAAACAAGATCCGCCGTCTTGAAGCTCTTGCCGGCGCCCCCATGGGCGTTAACGGCGCCTTCTATTTGCTCCGCCGCGCGCAATGGCGGTCGACGCCGCCGGACGCCATCAACGACGACTTCGTTCTTCCCATGCGCATGGTCGCCGCCGGCGCGCGCGTCGCTCTGGAGGAGGCGATCGAAATCGAGGAGCTGGAGGCGTCGACAAGCCGGCAGGACTGGCGTCGACGGGTGCGATTGGGGGCGGGGGCTTTGCAGCAGGTTTTCTTATGCCGCGGGCTTCTGGACGTCCGCCGCCCACGCATCGCGTTCATTTTTGCGTCCGGCAAAGGCTTGCGCGCGTTTATGCCATTCCTGTTGCTCCTCGCCCTGCTCGCAAGCTTCGGGCTGTTGCTTGAGGGACATGCGCTCGGGCCCTGGCTGCTCGCTCCGCAGGGATTGGGCTATGGCCTCGCGGCGCTTGGTTTCCTATTTCCCAGCACGTCGCTTGTCGCTTTCTCACACGCTGTCGCGGGTTATGCTGCGGCTGGGGTGGGCGGCGCCCGCTGGATCATGGGGCGGCCCGTGGCCTGGCGCGCGGAGCCGGGCGAAGAGACTTATGTTTCGCCCGCAGCCGCCGCCGTCAAACGCGCGCTCGACGTCGCGCTTGGACTTGCGGCGCTCATCGCATCGGCTATCCTCTTTATTCCTATCGCGGCCGCGATCAAACTCGATTCGCCGGGTCCGATTTTCTACAGGCAATTGCGCGTGGGCGAACGGCGACCGCGATACACCCGGCTTTTTCATCTCATCAAGTTCCGCACCATGCGCGTTGATGCGGAGAGCAAAACCGGTCCGGTCTGGTCAAGCGATCAGGATCCACGCATCACGCGCGTGGGTCGCTTCCTGCGCAAGACGAGACTCGACGAACTGCCACAATGTCTCAACGTATTGCGCGGCGACATGTCCGTCGTTGGACCGCGCCCGGAGCGCCCCGCCTTTTTCAGCAAGCTTGAAGCGGAAATCCCTTTTTACGTCGAACGCACCTATGGGCTGAAGCCCGGCATAACAGGGTTGGCGCAAGTCACCCTCGGATATGACGCGGACATTGAGGATGTGCGAAAGAAAGTCCTGCACGATCACGCCTATGCTTTACGCATCGCCAGCGCCTGGAGCTGCCTCAAGGCCGATATCGCCATCATTCTGCGAACAGTGTCCGTTATGGCTCTGGGCAAGGGGCGGTGAGCGTGGCGTCCCCTTCTTGTAGCGTCATCATCCCGACGCGTGATTGCCTCGCCTTTCTTCCGGCGGCGCTTAAGAGCGTGGACGCCCAAGGGTGCGATGTTGAGATCATCGTCGTGGACGACGCTTCACGCGACGGCACGATGAGCTGGCTACGTGCGCGCAGACCAGACGTGCGCGCGCTTCAAGGCGAAGGGCGCGGCCCGGCGCGAGCGCGCAACGTGGCGATCGCCGCCGCCCGCGCGCCGCTCATTGCATTTCTGGATGCGGATGATCTCTGGGCCACCGGAAAGCTCGAACGTCAGCTCGCCGCTCACGCCGCTCATCCGCAGGCGACCTTCAGTTTCACGGATTACGTTCACGTTGACCCAAATGGGCAAGAGCACGGCGCAGCCTACGGTTTCTGGTCGTTCGCGCCGCCTCAAAAAGATTATGCGCCGCTGGCGCAGGCGGAGGCCGTCCTTCTGAGTTGCAATGTGGTAGGCGCCTCCACCGTCGTCGCCCGACGCGACGCCCTTTTGCGCGCCGGAGGTTTCGCTGAAGATTTGCCGTCCGCAGAAGACTGGGACCTATGGCTTCGGCTTGCGAGCTTTGGCGACGTCTTGATCTCCGCCGAAGTCGGTATGACTTATCTCATGCGTCCGGGGGGCGAGACGCGCAAGCGCGAAGCCCGCATCGATGCTATGGAACGCATCCTCGCCCGTTACGAAGGCCGCTCGGACTTCATTGAATCGCTCAAGCGCGCGCGGGGACGCTTGTTCGCCGCCCATGCCGAATGGGCGCGGGAGCGAGATGCGCCAGCAGCCGCATGCCTGTGGCGCTTGCGCGCTTTCGCACGGCTCCGGGAGAGGCGCCTTCTGCGCGCGGCGGCAGCGGACGTCGCCGCAATCGCGCGCAACGTCATTCAACAGCGCACGCCCGCCGCGCCATAGACGTTAAAGATCTGCGCGAGGCAAACGTCCGGCGAATAGGCTCCGTCAAGAATCGCGAGCGCGGCGGCGCGTAGGGCTCCGGGATCGACGGTGCGTGCACGTCGCCAATGCTCCACCGCAGCAAGCCAGCTTTCCGTATCGTTTGGCGACAAAAGCCATTCCGGATGGGTTGAGAGCAAATCCGGCAATCCGCCGACGGCGCAAGCGAGCACAGGAACGCCGTGCGCCAGCGCCTCGAGCGCTGCATAAGGCAAGCCTTCGGCGCGCGAGGTCATAATAAGCAGGCCAACCTGCGTCCATTGCGCGTCCATATCTGCGACAAGACCTTGGAAGACGACCCGCTCAGCATGCGCTGCTTCAAGATCAGCGCGCATGGGACCATCGCCATAAACGACCCATTCCTCCCCGGCCTGCGCGCTTCGCGCCGCCAGATCGCAAAAGAGATCAGGTCCCTTTTCAAAACTCAGACGTCCGACGAAAGCGATCCGAGCCGGCGACGGACCTGAAAAATCGATCTGCGCGGGAAGCACAAAGTTATTGATAACGGTCGATGGAGCGGGCAGTCGCGCCGCGATGGCCTTGCTCACCGCGATGCGTGGACACAAAAACGCGCTCGCCTCATCAATCCGCTGATAGAGCGAAACCGGAAAGGGAGCGCGTTCGCCGGCATGATAGGTGGAGACAACGGGAATCGACAGAAGTCGGCATATAATGCGGCCCACGATCCCAGCTTTGTAACCATGTGTATGGACGACGTCAGGATGTTGAGCCCTTAAGCGCGCAAGCACGCCGCGCGCGCCTCCGGCGAAAGCGAACGGCGCGCCAGCTCTCATCAGACTGTCAGGCCAGGACGATCCATGGTCCGCATAGATCAGAACGCAGGCGTCATGCCCGGCCGCCCGCTGCGCGCGGCATAACGTCTCTACATGGCGCTCAATTCCGCCAAACCCGCCGCTATCGATGAAATGCATGATTCGCAAATCGCGAAACCTCCGCCGCGCCATGTGCGCGTAAACGCAAGTCTCATGCCCCGATGTCTCATGCCTACGCGTCTGCGAGCCGTTCGCGTGCTCGGGGGAACAATGGGCGCCTATGTCACGTTACGGGCTCGTGCGGGACAACAGACGGATGAAAAAGATGGACCGACGTGCTTTCCTGACTTCTCTCCTAGGCGTCGCAGGCGCAGCCGCCAGCATCGGCCTCACGGCCCGGGAGGCGAAGGCTGCGCCATTATTTGAAGAACTCAAGGCGGTCGACCGCCTCGCCCCCGACGCCGATCTTCCGGCGCCTGATGCGCAGGCAGCATGGCATCGCGGCTTTCCGCACCGCGGTTGGGGGCCTCGTCGTCGCTGGCGGCCGCGTCGTTGCGTCGTTCGTCGCAATCGGTTCGGCCGCATCGTGCGGGTTTGCCGCCTGTAACGCGACCACTCCGTAGGGAAGCCCGGCGTCAACGCCGGGCTTTCGCATAAGCTGGAACAATCGATCTGAAGCATGCGCGCTGATTTGCGCAACAACGCGTCGCCTTCTCTTCTCAGCACCCATGAAGCGGCGGGCCGCGTCGCGGTCCGATGGAGGCCGGCATCAAAGCGCGCGACGACAAGCTTTTGAGCGCGGATTCCGACGAACCACAACAAACATTCATGCTCTTACTGGAAGAATTCGCCCCCAACTTAGAACGTCTTCCCGCGGAATCGGATGCGATATGAAACCGAAGCCCATGAAGCGTGTTTGAGTCGCACCCTTGCCTGTTAGGAGACGCGACATGAGAAAAACTCTTTTGATGAAGGCGGCGGCGTCGACGCTCGTGCTTGCGTCTGGCGCGTTCCAGACCGCACAGGCACAGCGCGGCGGCTCCCATGCTTACTCCGGCCAGAACTGGGGCGGGCACCATCATCATCGCCATAGCGGCTGGGGCGGAGGCTGGGGCTGGGGCGCCGGAGCTCTGATCGGCGGCGTTGCGGCCCTCGCTACTGCGCCTTTTTGGGCCGGCGGCTATTACGCCGATCCCTATTATGGCTACGGATACGCAGGTTATCCTGATCCCTACGCCGGATATGGCTATGCGGCCCCGGTTTACTACGAAGAGCCCTATGTGACGTATGCGCCGCAACGAGTGGTCTACACGACGCGCATCGTGCGTCCGCGCAACGTCGTGCGGGTGCGCTATGCCGCGCCACGTCGTGTGATCCACCGCGCCGCTTATCGCCCACACGCGCAGCGAACCGTCATTCGCGACGGCGTGCGCCGCTCAGGCCGCGTGATCGTGCGTTGAAGACGATGATTGGGAAAAGCGATTGCCGCGGATCGCGCGATCCGCGTCAATCTATTTACGTGCGTGTGCCGCGCCAATGATCGCGAGGCACGAGAACGCCGCGCAGATCACGGCGTTCCAGCCCGCAAGCGACAGACCCAAAATGCGCAAGGCGACTTCATCGCATCGCACCAGTCGAGTCGCCTCCATGCTGCGCATGAAGTCCCTCATATCACCCATGGGCGCGAAGGAGCCCGTGCAGCCGGCGGGGCCGGGCCAGAAGCCCCATTCAACACCCGCATGCCAGGCGCCGAACACGCTGTTTCCGAAAAACAGCGCTGCGAGCAACAAGAATCCTGAGAGGCTCATCCGGCGCCATTCCATGCGCGCGACAAGCGCCGTGCCTACCGCAAGAGGCGCGCCAGCGTAATAGGCCCAGCGCTGCTGCAGGCAGAGATCGCACGGCGGATAGCCAAAATACTGAAAGACCCATGCGCCCGCCAGAACGGCGGCGGCCGAAATGGCGAGCGCAAGGGCGATGCGCGCTGGCGTAAGCCGATCAGCCAGGTCGGAAAACGTCACCCTATTCGCTCCTGCGTCAGAACATTTTCGCCGCGGCCCAGAACCCGCCGACTACGAAGATCAATATGATGCCGAGAAACAAGCCGAAATGCCGATCCAGCAACGCGCGGATCCGATCGCCCCATGCATTCAAGGCCGCCGCAAGCAGAAAGAAGCGCGCGCCGCGCGTGATGACCGACAGCAAGATGAACAAGGCGAGATTGTACTCCAGAAGCCCGCTGACGATAGTGACGAGCTTGTAAGGAATGGGCGTCAGGCCTTTGACGAGAATAAATGCCCATCCCCATTCGCCGTAAAAGACGCGCAGCGCCTCCACCTTGTCTGCGTAGCCATAGAGCTTGATGAGGAAGAGGCCTACGGTTTCGTAAAGAAGATAGCCAATGGCGTATCCCGCCACGCCGCCCAAAACTGAGGCTATCGTGCAGACGGCGGCGTAGAACCACGCTTTCTTTGGTTTCGCCAGAGCCATTGGCGCGAGCAGAACATCCGGCGGAATGGGAAAAAACGAGCTTTCCGCAAAAGAAACGGCCGCGAGGGCATATGTCGCCCTTGGCCGCTCGGCGAGGGAAAGCGTCCAATGATAAAGTTTTTTGAACATGGGCCCATCGCTGGCCGCCCCTTCCTCCGGAAGCGGAGGGGAAAGAAGGCGATTTCAATGACAGCGGCATAGCACCCCTCACGCGCGCGAAGCAACAAGCCCGGCGTTTGCGCGAAACCCGCCTTGACGTTACGGTCGCCGACGCTTCCGGAAACCGCCCATGCCTCAACCTGCGCTGCGATTCTCCGCCAATATATCGATGTTGTTCTGCGAGCGGCCTTTCACCGACCGCATACACGCTGCCGCATCAATGGGCTTCGACGCCGTGGAGTGTCATTTCCCTTATGAGCACGATGCGGCGGATATTCGCGTCCGGTTGCAGGACGCGGGCGTCGTCATGAACGGACTCAACACGCCGCCGGGTCAAACCGGCGAATTCGGCCTTGCCGCTCTTCCGGGTCGAGAGGACGATTTCGCGCGCGCGCTGGACGCGGCGGTGGCCTGGGGGGCGCAGGCAGGCGTCGAAATCATTCATTGCATGGCGGGCTGCATATCTGACGAAGAGCGCGACCGCGCGAGCGACGTATTTCTTCGCAATCTGGAGAACGCGATCCCTGCGGCGCGGGATGCAGGGCTCACGCTGCTGATCGAGCCGATCAACACGCGCGACAGACCGGGTTATTTTCTGCGTCATCCTGATCAGGCGCGAGACGTCGTGACGAAGCTCGCCAGCGAGCGCGTTAGATTGATGTTTGATTTTTACCATATGCAGATCATCGCGGGTGATCTCCTCACTCGCATGGACGCCTTTTGGCCAATCATCGGCCATTTTCAGATCGCCTCCGCGCCGCATCGGCGCGAGCCGGACGAAGGCGAGGTGAACTATAGCGAGATTCTCAAAGCCATCGCCGCCAAGGGATGGCCGGGCTATGTCGCCGCCGAATATAATCCCCGCGGCCGCACCGAAGACGGCCTGGATTGGCTGAAGCTGGCGCGCGCGTCCGTCCGCCCGGCGCTCAGATCATGACCGAGGACGAGCGCAACGCGTTCATTCGCGCCCACACACGTCTCACGCCCGTGCCGCTTGTCCCCTCGATCCTCATTCACGCCGCTGATGAAGCGACGCTCTTGTGGAGCAAGACCGAGGAGGAACTCGGCGCGGCCGGCCTGCCTCCGCCGTTCTGGGCTTTTCCGTGGGCCGGGGGTCAGGCCCTGGGGCGTTATCTCTTAGATCATCCGCATGAGGCGCGGGGAAAAACGGTCCTTGATTTTGCGGCTGGGTCGGGGCTTGTCGGCATCGCCGCCTTGCGCGCCGGAGCCTCGCACGCGCATGCTTGCGATATCGACGCCTTCGCCGTAGCGGCCATGGGGCTCAATGCAGCGGCCAACGACGTTCGCCTCCAAGCGCGACTGGAGGACCTTGTGGGATGCGACGAAGGTTGGGATGTCGTGCTCGCCGGCGACGTGAGCTATGAACGCGACATGGCGGAGCTGGTGACGCAATGGCTGCGCAAATTGGCGGCGCGCGGCGCGCGTGTTCTCGTCGGCGATCCCGGCCGCGCTTATCTGGCGCGAGCCTTCATGGAGCCGCTCGCGCAGTATGAAGCGCCGACGTCGCGCGACATCGAAGACTCCGACGTGAAAGCGACCGCAGTTTACGCAATGCGCGCCAGCTAAATTTCAGGCGGCCGTCCATCCGCCGTCCATTGAAATGTTCGCGCCCGTGATTTGCGAAGCCGCGTCTGAACACAGATAGACCACGCAGGCCGCCACCTGCTCCACCGTAACGAACTGCTTGGTGGGCTGGGCGGTCAGCAGAACCTTCTCGATCACGTCTTCGCGCGTCATGCCCCGCGCTTTCATCGTATCGGGAATCTGCTTCTCGACGAGCGGCGTCCACACATAACCCGGAGAGACGCAATTCACCGTCACCCCGGATGTCGCCAGCTCAAGAGCGACGGTCTTAGTGAGGCCGACGACGCCGTGCTTGGCGGCGACGTAAGCCGCCTTGAACGGGGAGGCGACGAGCGAGTGGGCGGAAGCTGTGTTGACGATGCGCCCCCATTTACGCGCTTTCATGCCGGGCGTCGCGGCGCGGATCGTATGGAAAGCGGAGGAGAGATTGATCGCGAGAATAGCGTCCCATTTCTCGATCGGAAAATCCTCGATCGGCGAGACGAACTGAATGCCGGCGTTATTGACCAGCACGTCGAGCGCGCCGAATTCTTTTTCAACGCGCGCCACCATACGCGCTATTTCCTCCGGCTTGCTCATGTCCGCCGGATCATAGAGGCAGCGCACCCCAAACTCTGTCTCGATTCCAGCGCGCTCGGCCTCGATCGCCTCGGCCGGCCCAAATCCGTTGAGACAAACGTCGGCCCCCTCCCGCGCCAGCGCCCTGGCGCAGGCGAGGCCGATCCCGCTGGTGGATCCGGTGACAAGGGCTTTTCGGGACTTGAGGCTCATTGGGAGGGCTCCGGTGACTCGTCGGCCCGTCGGGGCCTTCAGGCGAGATTACACGGGCCGGGGGCGCGAAGGCGACCGCGCCTCTCGTCGCATTAGCCTCGAGCGCCGCGCCGGCTTATACTGGCTGCCATGAACGCCGATCCGAAATCGCACCCGGCCGCCAGGCCGACCGGCGCGGGCCATGTCGCAGCGCCCCCCGCCCGCGCCGACCATGCCCATTGCGAAGGTCATGGAGCCCATGTGATCGGCCTTAATCTCACGCCTGCGCGGCGCGCGATCCTGGATCTCCTGTGCAGCGCCGGCAAACCCTTGGGCGCCTACGACATGCTCGACAGCCTGACCGGCCCTTCCGGCCGGCGGCCCGCGCCGATCGCCGTTTACCGCGCGCTCGATTACTTGCTGGAGAACGGATTGGTTCACCGGCTGGCCTCGCGCAACGCCTTTGTGGCCTGCGGGCGCCGCCATGCGCATTCGGATCCAGTCGTGTTTCTGATCTGCGATGCCTGCGGCAAGGTGGAGGAGAGCGCTTCGCAGGCCTTTGCGCTCAGCCTCGCCGAAACCGCCGCCGCAGCAGGTTTCCGCAGCAATGGCGCGGTGGTTGAAGTCTCCGGCGCATGCGCGAGCTGCGCCGCCGGCTCCGTAACGCGCGACGCGATCGCAAAAGAAAGATGATGCAATGACGACGACCCGCCAGTCTGAGGCAGACGCCAATCACGCCGGCCCTGCCCCGCGCCGGAAAACCGTAGGGGTGACCATCGGCGCTGGGGCCGGCGCCGTCACGGTAGGCGGGGGCGCGCCGATCGTCGTTCAATCCATGACCAATACCGACACTGCGGACGTCGAAGCGACAGTGCGTCAGGTGGCGGCGCTTGCGCGCGCCGGCTCAGAAATCGTGCGCATTACAGTGGATCGGGATGAGGCTGCGGCGGCGACGCCGCACATCAAAGAGCGCCTCCTGCGCATGGGCGTGAACACGCCTCTCGTCGGCGACTTTCATTACATCGGTCACAAATTGCTCGCCGATCATCCCGCCTGTGCGCAGGCGCTCGAAAAATACCGCATTAATCCAGGCAACGTCGGCTTCAAGGAGAAAAAAGACCGCCAATTCGGCGCGATCATTGAACTGGCGATCAGGCACGGCAAGGCTGTGCGCATTGGCGCGAACTGGGGTTCGCTCGATCAGGAATTACTTACCGCCCTGATGGATGAAAACTCCGCCTCGGCGCGCCCGCTCGACGCGCGCGCCGTCACCCGCGAGGCGCTTGTGCGCTCGGCCTTATGGTCCGCAGAAAAGGCGCAGGAGATCGGCCTGCCCAAAGACCGCATCATTCTCTCCGCGAAAGTCTCCGCAGTGCAGGACCTCATCGCCGTTTATCGCATGATCGCCGCGCGCGGCGATTACGCCCTGCACCTCGGGCTCACGGAAGCTGGCATGGGCACGAAAGGCGTCGTCGCCTCGTCGGCTGCGATGGGCGTATTGTTGCAGGAGGGGATCGGCGACACGATCCGCGTCTCCCTGACGCCGGAGCCCGGCGGCGACCGCACGTTGGAAGTGAAAGTGGGGCAAGAACTGCTGCAAACCATGGGGTTCCGGACTTTCGTTCCCCTTGTGGCCGCCTGTCCCGGCTGCGGGCGCACGACGTCGACCGTCTTTCAGGAGCTTGCGCGCGACATTCAGACCTGGATTTCGACGTCGATGCAGGAATGGCGGCGCGTCTATCCCGGTGTGGAGACGCTCAACGTCGCGGTCATGGGATGCATTGTGAACGGACCGGGCGAGTCCAAACACGCAGACATCGGCATATCTTTGCCAGGCACGGGAGAATCCCCCGCGGCGCCGGTGTTTATCGACGGGCGCAAGGCCATGACACTGCGCGGGCCCGGCATAGCAGCCGAGTTCAAGGAGATCGTGGCCGACTACATAGAGCGTCGCTATGGCGCCGGCGAGCGGCCCGCCGCGCAATAGGGCGACGGCTCCACAGCGCGGGCGTGAGCCGCCCTCGCCTTGACTTCACAGCCGCAAGCGGCCAGTTTCCCGCCTCCGCCGGGCGCTCCGGCTCAGGCCTATTGCGTGATGCGCTCCTATCTCGATTTCGAAAAACCCGTCGCGGAACTTGAAGCCAAGGTGGAGGAGCTGCGCGCCGTAGGCGAGCGCGACGGCGGCATATCCATAGCCGACGAATTGTCGAAGCTCGAAGCCAAGGCGGCCAAGGCGCTTGCCGACCTCTATGCTTCCCTCACCCCCTGGCAGAAGACGCTTGTGGCGCGCCATCAGGACCGTCCACATTTTCGCGACTACGTGGAGCGCCTCGTCTCTGACTTCACGCCCATCGCGGGCGATAGAAAGTTCGGGGAGGACGAAGCCATTGTCGCAGGCTTTGGCCGTCTGGAAGGTCGGCCGATCTGCATTTTGGGTCAGGAGAAGGGCTCCGACACCCAAGGTCGTTTACGCCACAATTTCGGCATGGCGAGGCCCGAGGGCTATCGCAAAGCCGTGAGGGCGATGGAGCTCGCCGACCGGTTCGGCCTCCCCGTCGTGTCGCTTGTGGACACGGCTGGCGCCTTTCCCGGCGTCGACGCCGAGGAGCGTGGGCAGGCCGAAGCGATCGCCCGCTCGACCGACGCCTGCCTTGCGCTCGGCGTGCCGAACATCGCGGTCATCGTGGGCGAAGGCGGGTCAGGCGGCGCCGTGGCCATCGCAACGGCGAATAAAGTGCTTATGCTTGAGCACTCTATCTACACCGTCGCCTCGCCTGAGGCGTCTGCGTCGATCCTCTGGCGTGACAGTAAACGACGCGAGGACGCCGCGGTGGCGATGAAGATCACCGCGCAAGACCTTCTGCGCTTCGGCATCATCGATCAAATCGTGCCTGAGCCCGTCGGTGGCGCGCACCGCGCTCCTCAGGAGGCGATCGACGCCGCCGGTAAGGCGATAGCCGCCGCAATCACCGGTTTCGACGGACTTTCGCGAGAGAGCATCCGCGACGCGCGCGCCGCCAAATTCCTCGGAATGGGTCGTAAAGTTTGAGGTCCCGTCCGCCAGCCGCTTGATTCAGCGCAGGTCTGGCTCGACTTACTTGCGCCATATTAAGCGGGCGTTCATTTTCCTTGGCGAAGGGTTGAACGTGGCGTCGCGCCCTGCGAAACTGCGTCTGAACCTTAGGTGGACGTGCGGACGCAGGGGCGCGCCCCCAGTCGAGAACCAGGCGGTTACATGCGACGTTTCAACGAGTTCGAGTCCCCTGCCACCCGCTTCGGCGCACGCAGCCTGCGCACAGCTCTCTTTCTGGCGACCGCCGGCCTCGCGCTGGCGGCATGTCAGGACGGTAGCCTGAACAACTCAAAATCGCTCCAGCCGATCCCTGCCAGCACAGTCGCGCTGATGGAGCAGAAGGGCTCCAACAAAAACGCGCCGATCCTGATCCGCGCCTACAAAAAAGAAGCGGAGCTCGAAATCTGGAAAATGCGCGCGGACGGATCCTACACGCATTTGAAGACCTATCCGATGTGCCGCTGGTCAGGCCAACTCGGGCCGAAGAAACGCGAAGGCGACCGTCAGGTGCCGGAAGGTTTCTACACGGTCACGCCCGGGCAAATGAATCCGAATTCGCAGTATTACCTCGCCTTCAACGTCGGCTACCCCAACGCGCTCGACCGCGCGAAAGGCTACACGGGCGGCGCGATCATGGTTCATGGCGCCTGCGCTTCGGCGGGCTGCTTCTCGATGACCGACGAGCAGATGGGCGAGATCTACGCGATCGCGCGCGAAGCCTTCGCGGGCGGCCAGCGTGCGATCCAGATGCAGACCATGCCTTTCCGGATGACCGCGGAAAATCTCGCGAAACATCGGCTCGACCCAAACATGGGGTTCTGGCGCGAGATCAAGGAAGGCTATGACCACTTCGAAGTCACGAAGCGCGAACCCCAGGTCGCCTTCTGCGGCCGCCGCTATGTCTTTAACGCCAACCCAGCAGAAGGCGCGCGCATGGACGCGAACGCCGCCTGTCCGCCGCTCCAGCAGGACGAGGCGCTGACGAAACTCGTCGCCCAGAAACGCCAGACCGACGAGGCCAAAGTCGCTGAACTTGTCGCCAGCGGCGTGCGCCCAGTCAAATTGCAATACGCCGATGGCGGACAGCACGCGAGCTTCGCCCATGTGCAAATGGTGAGTCGGCCTGAAGCGCTCGAGCGCGGACCCGTCGAGATCGCGCTTGACGACAAGGGGCGTCCGCTCCCAGCCGCCGTGAAAGCGGCCGCCGCCCGCGCCGATGCGCCCGCCCTCAGGGCGGCGCCGACGGAAGCGACCACCGCGCGCACGAGCGTTCAACCAAAAGACGCGCCGGCGAACGCGACGGCTTACGCCCCCGCTCCTCCGCAACCCACAGTTCAGGCGCCCTTCTACAAACGCTGGCTTGGACTTGTAGATGCGCCGCCAGCAGCCGCTCCAGCGCCTGCGCCGCAAGCTCCCCAGCCTGCCGCGGCTAAGCCTGCGGACAAACAGCGCACGTCCGAATTGCCGCCGCTCATTCGCGGCGCACAACCGGTTCTGCCTGCGGGCTTCATGGCCTATTCCCCGATAGGACGCTGATTTAATCGCTCAAGACAAAACGCCCTCCTCGCGGAGGGCGTTTCTTATTCAGCGAAGGGGCGCGCCTCAATAGCAAACACGCACCTTCTGGTGGCCGATGAACCGACCCCATTCGTCATACGCCGGGCGGCGCTGCTTAACGCAGGAGACAGGGCCATAACCAGCTTCTCCATAATAACCGGCAGCCGGATAATAGCCGCCCGCGGGATAGTAGGAGGAGCCATAATCGACATAGGAGCGACGAGAGGCGGACGAGGCGATGGCGCCCAGCGCAAGGCCGCCGATCAGACCCGCGACCATCGGGCCGGCCCAGTTTCCGCCGCCATGATGATGACGCCAGCGACCTGCAGCCGACGCTTCGGTCGAAGCGAGCGCGAGCGGGCCGGCGAAAGCCAAGGCGGCGACGACGCCAGTCATGGTCTTGCGAAGGGTGCTCATGTCGTTCTCCATTCCGGCCCGCGCCTGCGGGTTCCGATTTCTGGAGACACATTACGTCGTGCGGCCTGAACGAGACATGGCAAGCCTGTTCATCGCGCGTTCAAGAAATCGACCTCTTGCGTCCTCAATCGCGTGAGGGGAACGCGCGACGCGCCGGCGAAATGGCGCGACGCATGCCGGGCGAACACAGGAACCGCACAAGCTCGGCTCGGATCATCCGGGTTTCCTGCGCGCAATTCTGAAAAAAAGAACGGGAATAAGGAGGCTCGACGACCTTGGCGATGGATTTGCGCACGCCACGAAAACCCTCTGCCGAACCGTCGCGGGAGGAATCAATGATCTGGCGGTGCATGGCGTTGTAGAAACGACGCAAGACGCCATTGGCGGGACGCGAGCGGTCCTTATGCAGCCGTTCGCGAAGGAAGGCGATCACGTCAAGCGCGCCATAAACGGCGTGCTTACGGCCAATCTCATCATTCGTCAGCGCAGCGCTCCATGCACTGTCAAGGAAGCTTTGAAGCACGCCGAAGAGGATCGACAGCAATTCCTCCTCGCTGGCTTCGCAGACGAGGTCTTCGAATATGCTATCGAGCGTCGCCCGCTCGATGGCCTCGAAGCCGAATTGGCTGAACAATGGCGTCTTCATTCCGCATTCCCCTTGCGATGATGAAGACGGTCGGAGGGCGCCCATCCTTAGCCCGCCGATGGGGAAAATATATAGTCAAGCTGAAGCGATTCAGTGTCAGATTTTCTCGAGCGGCGCGTGCGGCAAAGGCGGAAGCGCGACCCGTATCGGATCATTCGGGCGCACCATGCCGCCCCGCTGCACCACCGCCATGACCCCGGCCTTACGGCGCAACCCACCGTCGGCGCCGCGCACGACCATCGCAGCCATAAGGCCGGGCGCGAAATCATCCAGCTGACGACAGGGATTGCGCAGACCTGTCAACTCCACGACGGCCTCGTCGCCAAGTTGGAGGCGTGTTCCGCGCGGCAGATCAAGCAACGGGACGCCGGCCGTCGTAATATTCTCCCCAATCGCGCCGGGAGAAAGATGGAAGCCCTGCGACGCAAGCTCCAAGAATAGTTCCGCATGGAGCAGGTGAACCTGACGAAGGTTAGGCTGTTTCGGATCTGCCGCAAGGCGTGAACGATGTTTCACCAACGCGCCGCAATGGGCGTCGCCCTCGACCCCCAACCCTTTCAGCAAGCGAATGAACGGAACGCCGCATTTCGTGAAAGCATGTGTCGGATTGATTTGAACGGCCAAGACTTTGACGTGATAATCGCCTTCAGAATTCGACATAAGGCCTCGCCGTTCCTCCACGCGCTGCTACGCGCGTTATTCGACAGGCTTATGCTTAATGAGGAAGTGTTCGGCGATCAATCTGGCGCCTTCCGCGGAATGATGGACATCGCCTGTGATGTACAATTTTTCCATAGCTTCTTTTTTTCCAAAGCGGTCAGCGTAAGCGAAGAAGGCTGGATAGATGTCAAAAAAGTGGGCGCAGCGAGCCTCACAGAAATCACGCCAGATCCTGACATGGCGCGACTCTGACGAGTCGTACAGAATTTGTCCCGGCCATGGATAAACACCAACCGAGAGACGTATCCCGTGGCTTGTCAAAAGCTCATGCAATTGCGTCATAATGTCGAGGCTGAGCGTTATTGCGCCATTCACGCCTATTTCACCAAACCCACCAATTTTCTCGTTAGTGGTCCAACCGGATCTTGAATAATGGGGCTCAAGGAAATGAACAGGGTCCGGCAGTGGCCCTGGGTTAAGCGCGTATGGAACCAAGAAAGTGGAGGTCGTCACAGGAAATAGAAAATAAGCAAGATTTCCGGCCTTCTGCGCGGCGGTCAAGGAGTGTCGCGCTTTCACCACGCCGTCGGAATATTTGTAAATAACAGCATCGTCCTGAATGTCGCCGACATCCACAAAGACAACCAGTTCTTTGAATCTAAAACCCTCCGCCAGATACTTTTTCACTTTCGAAATATAAATCGACGGCGAGTAGCTAACCACCGCCATATTAGCTACTTTCCAATCAGGACGGGCGCGCGCGATCTGGCCAACGAAAGTCTCTTCATAAGGCAGGCCGACGCCTTCCGTGAAGCTATCCCCAATAAAGGCGATGTCGAAATTTTTGCCTTGATCCTCTTTCTTCTCACAAGATGTCTTAAAGCCGTTGGAATCCGTGCAGACGCGATAAATGATTGGTCCCCATTGCCCAAGGCCGTCAAAGTTAGGGGTCAGATCATGATGATAAACGGCGTGACCGATGCGATAGGCGCGTTCGAGTGAAATTCGCTCAGCAAAAAGCTTATGCATTAAGTATGTGCCGAACAGAAAATCCATCGCAAGCCAGATGACCAGCGTCATTACGCAGATGAATGTCCAATCCTGTGTGCGCTCAGTCGAGCTCATAGGCGTTCTTGTAATCAAGTGACAGGGAGGGATCCTGATCTTCTTTTCGCATAAAGCAATTTCCAACCGCCAGAACCTCTATCTCCGTGCCCATCAGGCAACGAAAAGCGTCTTCCGGCGTGTTGACGATCGGCTCCCCGCGTACGTTGAACGAGGTATTTACGAGAACGGGGCATCCAGTCAGCTCACCAAACCGTGAGATAAGGCGATGGTAGAGCGGATTCGTCTCCACATGGACCGTTTGTATCCGGGCGGAATAATCGACATGGGTGACCGCCGGTATGCTCGAGCGCGGAACATTGAGCTTGTCGATGCCGAAAAGCTTTTCTTCCTCCACGCTCATTGCCGTCTGCTTTTCCTTCCGCACATCCGCCACAAGCAACATGTATGGACTATCGCAATCAAGTTCGAACCATTCGCTGACCTGTTCACGCAGAACACTTGGGGCGAACGGACGGAAGGATTCGCGATACTTAACTTTTAGGTTCAACTGCTTCTGCACGCTGGGCGATCGGGGATCGGCCAGAATGGAGCGCGCGCCCAGCGCACGTGGACCAAACTCCATCCGCCCCTGATGCCACCCAACGGCCCTGCCCTCGGCCAGCGCCAAAGCAACCCGTTCGATCATGGCGTCTTCCGAAACAACCTCGAACACGGCCCCGGCGGAGGCCAGACGGTGTTCGATGTCCTCCTGAGAATAATCCGGTCCGAGATAGGCGCCCTTCATCGCGTCGATGCGGCTGAGACGCCGCACACCATTTAACATCACGTGATAAGCGGCGAGCGCCGCTCCAACCGCACCTCCCGCATCACCTGAAGCTGGTTGAATCCACACCTCTTCGAATATTTTTTCACGCAAAAGCTTGCCATTCGCGACGCAGTTAAGAGCGACGCCGCCGGCAAGGCAGATTTGCTTGTGCCCAGTTTCCTTACGAATTCCTCGAGCAAGCTTGAGGACGATTTCTTCCGTTACCGACTGAATTGACGCGGCGAGATCCATCTCCCGCTGCGTGATCCATGTCTCCGACTTGCGCGGCGGACCGCCAAACAAATCTGCGAACCTCTCATTGGTCATCGTCAGATCAGTGCAATAATTGAAAAAGCTCATGTCGAGGTGAAAGGAGCCGTCCTCCTTGACGTCGATCAGCCGGTCTTTGATTGTCTGCGCGTATTTCGGCTCACCATACGGGGCGAGCCCCATCACCTTGTACTCACCGGAATTGACCTTGAATCCAGTATAATAGGTGAAAGCGGAATACAGCAGGCCGAGCGAGTGGGGAAAATGAATCTCTTTTTGGATTGAAAGCGCCGATCCTGATCCGATAGCGCAAGTCGTCGTCGCCCACTCGCCAACGCCATCCATCGTAAGAACAGCGGCCTCTTCAAAAGGAGACGGGAAAAAGGCGGAAGCCGCATGACTGAGATGGTGCTCACAAAATAAAAGTTTTTCGCGCCATTCCACGTCAGTCCCGAGGGCATCCTTCAATGCGTCGGCCAGGAGGGTTTTCTGAAAAAGCTTGTCCTTCAACCAAATTGGAAGAGAGGTAGCGAACGTTCTGAAGCCTCTTGGCGCATATGCGAGATAGGTCTCAAGCAAGCGCTCGAATTTCAGAAATGGCTTGTCATAGAATACAACGAAATCAAGATCGGACGGCGCTATACGTCCCTCACGCAGGCAATAGGCGATGGCGTGCGAAGGAAAAGCGGCGTCATGTTTTTTACGCGTGAAACGCTCCTCCTGCGCGGCGGCGACAATGTCTCCGTCCCTGACTAGGCAGGCTGCGGAGTCGTGATAATAAGCGGAGACTCCAAGAATATTCATTGGTCAGAACAACGTATAGACGAATGGCGCCACGACTGACCCTTTCGCTGCAATAAGCAGAGCGCCCATCAAGGCCATGACGAGAATAATCGGCGCGAGCCATAATTTCTTACGCAGGCGCAGGAACGCCAGAAATTCCATGAGAAAATTCATCGCAGTCTCTGAAAATAAGATTGTCAAAACTGCTGGCGAAAAGACGACGCGCCAGGGCCCGGCGGGGTACGAGTAATCCAATAGCTCTCGACTGGCAGGCGTTTGAGCCGCAATTCATCCCGGCCTAAAAGACGGGAAATGAGTCCCGCCGGCGTGATCAGGCCAAAAAAAATGAGGCCCAACACGATCGGACTGATGATCCTGCCCATCCACTCGCCGAGCTTCATCCATGCCCGATTAAATGGAGCCAGGCATTCTGGCGCGAGCCAGGTCGTGACGCCCACACCCGTAGCGGCGGCAAGCCAAGCGAAAGTGACGAGCGGATTGACGCCTCGAAAGGCGCAATAAGCGGAGACGCAAGCGAACACGCCCGTAAAGAGAAGACCAAAATGGTGGTTTGGCGGCAACAAAGCTATTCTCGCGAATCAAAATAGTATGGCTCAAGTCTAACATGCCATTGCTAAATGCAACATCGTCCCCTCTCCCCGCGCAAGCCGGGCTAGGGGCGTGGGAACCAGCGCACGTTAGTTCGCAACGTTCATGAGGCATCAACAATTGGCACAACCCAAAGTTACTTCGACATTGGGGGCCAGCCGAGAGCGGTATTGGAGATCCTCTAGGCGGAAACGCATACGATGGACCTGGCGTAAAGAGTTACGGAACGTCAATCGCAAAAATCCATACTGCGAGCGCGATGGGGAATGCGATTGGGTCAACACCCGTACTCCGTCCAATTGGGGAACGAAAGTACACCAAGAAGCCTGAGTTTGATTGATTGTTTATCTTGGAAAGATAATTGGGACTTTCTGACGACGGATTCTCTCCGATGAAAATTGATTCATCAAATACAACCAAGTCATTTTTTAAAATTGGCGCGGGCTTCCTTTTGCTTACATTGATTCAATTAAGCTTTATGATTGTGTGCGTATACGTTCTGCAGAGCATCGCTCTGCTTTTATTGTCGGCCGCATTTATAATCTGGTTTTTTGCTTTTTCATTCCACCGCTTTCAGTCTTTTTCTGTCTCCCTTGGCGCGACTCTTATTTCTCTTTCCATGATTGAAGCAGCCATTCCGTTTTTTTTGACAAATAATTTGGCGCTTACGAAATACGATCCAAATTCAGATTTATTTAACGGCTATTTTCAAAGGAACGATGACATTGGTTGGTTTGCAAAAGAAGGAATTTACACTGCAGGAAAGCTTTCAGCGTCCGGACATGAAGTAATTTACAATGTAAAATACAGAATAGGACAAGATGGCTTCAGATTGACGCCGAGCATCTCTAAAGAGAAAGCAGCGGCATATCCTGATGATTTGCTACGTATAAATTTTTTCGGCTGCTCGTTTATGTTCGGCGAGGGATTAAACGACGATGAGACCATACCCTTTTTTGTTGGAAAGCATCTAGATTCAACTCACGTGAAAAACTTTGGATTTCATGGGTATGGGATCCATAATGCGCTTGCAATCATGCAGAGCAATTTCAATACGAACGGATCAATCAATGTGCTCCTTACTGCTCCCTGGCATGCCACACGGAGCGCCTGTAAGGAAAAATCGACGTTCGGTTCTCCCAAGTATGTGTTTGACGGAGACAAAGTGACTAAAAACGGGATCTGTGGAGATGCTTCGAATAGCTTAATGAGTGAGATACTCTCACGGTCCAACATCTATAAAATAATCGCACCAATTAGATCCACAGCGGTTAACAAAGATTTTGAACTTTATCTTCGCCTCGTCGAAGAAATGTTCGAAAAATCACGCTCCAACAACCAGACATTTCTTGTTGCTTTCATCAAGGTAGAAAAGGATTATTTTGCTCGCTCAGATTATACAAACGAGATGATTTTCTCGGCGCTTTCCAAAACATCGGATGCAATTATAGATGTAACCTTAGCAAATACAGCTGAGGATATTGATCCTTCTTTATACATTCACTCACTGGACCGCCACCCAAGTGCAAAAGCGAATGCTGAACGAGCAAATGCGATAATTGAGCTCATCAAACTTAAGAATATTATTCCATGAATAACGTCAGATTCTCGAAGTTAGCCTGATGTGTTGTGAGATTAAGGGTCCTCATCGCATTAATGGGGCCCAAACGCGCGCGCGATTCAAATTCATATGATCAGCGGCGATCAACGCCGGCTGTTCTTTCCAAGAGGAGATAGGAAGCCCAAAGCCTGCTAACGCCTAGGCGACCGTTCCATGACAGTGCTTGTACTGCTAATGTGTCTATTTTTAATCTGTAAAATCAATGACTTACAGTTGCTAAATTTAACTGTACAGGTTTTGTGTAGGTTTCGCTTTGAAAGCTCTGTCCTGCGTGCGCCAAAGCAGGCGCTACAAGGGCTTAAAGCACGCAAAATGTACGCTCACAGGACGCAGCTCGCAACCTCATAAAATATAACAAAGATGAGCCAATCCGCTAAGTCATTGAAATCTTGATCTTAAAGAGCCCAATCTTTCAGGTCGTCCTGCCCAACATCAGAAAGCATAATAAATGCAGCTAAAACATGATGTTAGGAGCAAAGCACATGAAACAGGCAACCGTGCTTAACGAACGTGAAAAGCAGCGCATGCTGCAGCACCTGCAGCGTACCAGCTACGCAGCACGCAATCGCTGCATGCTGCAGCTCAGCTGGCTGGCAGGCATGCGTGTGGGGGAAATTGCTGCGCTGGACTTGGGCGACGTGCTGGGACCCAACGGTGAAATCCGCGCAGAAATCCAGCTGCGGCCAGACCAAACCAAGGGCGACCAAGCGCGGACCGTGCTAGTCAACAGCCAGCTGCGGGCTGAACTGGAGCGCTACGTAAAAACCCTTGACGCGCGACTGGAACCCAAGCGTGCGCTGATCTCAAGCAAGACTGGCAAGCGATTTTCCGCAAACGGCCTGTGCCAGCGTTTCCTGCAGCTTTATGACCATGCTGGCTTGGACAAGGCCACGAGCCACAGCGGGAGGCGCACATTTATTACCTGCTTAGCGCACAAAGGCGTAAGCGTTAGGGTATTGGCAGCTTTAGCTGGGCGTCGTAATATCCAAACAACCCAAAGGTACATTGACCTCAACGATCAGATACTACGTAACTCCGTGGAGTTAGTAGCTAATTAGGACCTCAGATGGAACGCGCTTTAAGATTTCTCCGCTGCATGGGATCTTGCATAGCGTCGTGTTTTTTTATTTCTCTTGCGCATGGCCAAGGGGTTGCTTCTACTTTGTATGATGGCGACTGGAATGCAAAAGTAAGCTGTTCAGAATCAACTCAGCGGCGGCCACCTTTCACTTATGAAACGAAGATTCAAGTTCAAAACGGTAAAATAGATAAAATTTTCACTACTAGACCAAACAACATTGCTACAAATAATAAATGGGTTGGGGTCTTTGAGAAAAACAAAGTAGTTTTAGAAATTAATGGCTCAAACGACAACGGAGGCCAATGGCGCTACAATTTGCAGGGCCACCTATTTTCTCCGTATGCGGTTTTTTTAACAGGCTCTTTTTTTAATGCTCAGGGCAACAAAATACGGTCATGCGATATCGCTCTTAATTCGGATAAACCTGAACAGCAACTTCGAGCGCTTCAATCGTCCGAACAAGAAATCGTTAAATTGAAGGGCGAGGTAGAGCAGAGGAATCGCGCACTAGAGCAAGAGCGCAGATCCGGTGCAGCTCAACTAGCAAAGGTTGAGCAAGCACAAAAAACAGCCGCCGCTCAACTTCAATCAATCCAGCGTGCAGAGCAGGAAATTGCTCGATTGAAAAATGAGCTAGAACAAAAGAATCAAGCAATAGTGCAAGAGCGAAATTCAACTAGAGCGCACGTCGCAAAATTTGAACAGATGCAAGGCTTGGCTGAGAAGCATGCGAAGGCTCTTCAGCTAGCTGAAAATGAGATAGTGCGTCTGAAGGCTGAACTTAGCCAAAAAGAAAGTACCCTCGGCGAATTGCGGAGGCAGTCGCAAGGTGCTTTGCAAGCAGCAAATAATTTTTTTGTCGAAAGCCCGCGAGAAGACTTAAAAAGACTCTCCACTCTAATGAGGATGCAAAGCTCTCAAAAAGAGGCTTCTTCGACGCCAGATTTCAAGAGGCTATCAAGTTTAAGAAGCATTCCGAGCGTTAACCAACCACAGATCAATAAGCTTAAAAGGAGCGAAGCCATGTATGGTTTTTTGGAAGGCATGTTAACTCTCTCTGGCCTGATACTGCTTGCCAGTTTGGTTGTTCCTAGATTTGATCCGGAAAAGAAGTGGACTGCGCTATTTGATACATTGTCTGCATTTTCATTTAAGTTATCGGCCGTCGCGCTTGCTGCAATGATGATTTATATCACTTATACCTTGCAGCAAGGAGTGCTTAGCATTTCAGCTATTGGCCTCTACGTAGCTTGCGCCTCAATCATGATTTCTTCTCTAAGAGATCTTTTCTCAGGCTCGCAATTTTTGACTAACTTAGCGACAGTAGCATCTCATAAAGCCAATGTGATGCAGGAAGAGGTTAATCGAAAGGCCGCAGAGATGGCGGAGGCTACGAAAAAAAGCGAGTCCCAAGACAAGTCGCCATGATAAAGGCCTGAATGACACAGCTTTTTTAGGCGGTGCAAATTAGTTTCATAGGCCTTGAAGAAGGGACAAGTGCATCCATGTTGCATCTATAACTGTTTAATTATCTCTCTAGCGCGCGCCATAGTGGAGACAAGTCATCGAGATCAGCAGAAAAGAATAGAAATGCCTCAACATAAATTTCGATACGAGCATCCGCTGTTTGGTCGCGGTGACTGGCGTGGCGCACCTGAAAAGATAAAGCCAACAGCCACGGGCATTCGCTGGGATCGCAGTCCATATTATGCGTGGTTCGCCACCTTGTTGCGGAACCAGGCTTATGCTGCCTATTGCAAGACCAAGCGCGGCTCTTTTGCGGCGCTTTACGCTGATTGGGGTGACGTCACAGCGTATGCAGACGACTTCAAGGCATGGTTCAACGACGGTGATCGTGGACGACGCTTATTTGCTGAGCCACTGCTTGCGATCGACAACCAACGGCTGGATTGCGCGGCTGATATAGACTGGCAAGATCCGCGTGTTGCCGTGTTCCAGCTGGATCTTTCGCGTCCCAAGCCTTTCCTGCGCAAGCGTGTGTTGGCCATGCTGGACAAGGCTAGCGCAGGATACCAGCGCCAGCACGGAGACGGCCTCAGCCTAGCCAAATACCGCTTCCACGTGCCGCCCAAGGACACCAAGGCCTATCTGCGCATGCTCAGGGTATGGGACCTCCACGAGCAAGGTGCCACGCGCATGGATATACACAGACAGGTATATGGAGCCATGGGCGATATTGGTCAGCGCCAGCGAGACCACGAGCGCCGCCAAAGGCTCAAAGGCAGCAAAGAAGTGGTGGACGCAGCAGCCGCCAAGCACCTGTTGCAAAAGCAGGCATGGCAGGAAGTTGACCGCGACCTCAAGGCTGCTCGCAAGCTGATCGCCAACGCTGGGCTGGGCGTGTTCCCCAAGACCAGCTGATCGTTTCTAACATCCGACTGGTTCATTCCAGGAGCTGGAATGAGGAAAAGTATCTGGGCTGGTATCTTGGTTCCAGCATGAACGTTTTGTTCATGCACAGCAAAAGGAAACAAGATCATGTCTATCAATCAATACAACAGTCGCCGCAGCGATATCACTTTCGATCATGCACATCTCATGTTGTGCTACGAGTGCGAACCAGTATCTACCAGCGAACTCAACAGTTTCCACGATCATTTGCACAAAGCACTGAAAAGATATCTGCACGAGGAAGAGTTTGAACTATTTTTGCGGGGTGACAACAGCATTGAATTTGTTTCCATCAACATCGTGGCTTATGAGCGCCTAGATGAATTGATGGAAGACCTGCGAATAGAGCTCGAATTGGCAATGCTGGAATGGCACCAATACCTGCCGCACTAGCAAGCATCTGGTCGCCAACACAAAGGGAAGAAAGCTTAAGGCTTTCTTCCCTTTTTTGCGTCCCAAGCTACCTGTCGAAGCTACTCGATTTTCTAACATCAGCGTCATTATTACCAGATGCTGGAATGAAGAAATCCTAATTCTCCGCCAAAGTAGGTCTCAGCATGAACGTGTTGTTCATGCACGAACCAAAACGGAGGTAAAGCTATGTGTAAATTATGTGCACTTCATAATACCAGCGCCAAAGCCGCTGTCGATTCTGTGCGATTGGTGTTCACATTCAGATACGAATCCGAGGCGATATGCAGCGATGACTTTCATGAGCATATCGTGGATCAAATGAGTTTTGACCATGATGATGGCAATTTTGAATTGATCATCGATACAAGGAACCCTGAAAGCCAGTTCCAAATCTCTGTCTCTCCTTCTGATGATCAAAAGTGGCTGATCAATGAGGTTGCACGACAAGTGCAACAGGCAATAGATACCTGGCAATCAAGGTCAACCAAATTGGTTTGCGCCTAACTAGACAATATCAGCGAAGGCGGCGCATCAGTGCCGCCTTCTTTTTGCCCTGCCAGCCAACAAATGATCAAGCAACGTCAAAACTATTTCTAACATCTGATTTTATTTTAGATCATATTGGAATGAGGAAAAGACCTAGTTACGGGAAAATACAACCATCATGAACACAGGGTCCATGGTTGTCATTTTCAATCAAAGGTCAAACCCATGCAACAGCACAAATCGATCCCGATTCCCTTGTTTACGTCTGCTAAGCGAGCCCAATTCCGAAGCCGCAATCATGCCAATTCGGCATTCTGGCGGGCTAAGAAACGACACTCTGCAAGAGCAATTCGCCGCCAGAATTATATGCACAAGATGAAACGTGCGGCCTACCTCGCTCGAGGCTCTCGCAATCAGCTGTAATCAGCTTGCGGCGCTGTGTTTGGCGAGGACTGCCCTTGCTCCGCCCTTCTTGGTTGCCAAGCACGTGTCTGCCCAAGGCACCTCTTACTATAAGTGTGTGACTTTCTGAGAAAGTCACACACCTGAAAATCACTAAATATCGAATGGAAAGGATCATAGATGCGCAGGCTTGAAGCTGACAAATCTGTCTTGGCCGCACTCGCCAAAGCGTTTCCCAAGCCGCGTTCAGCAGCAAGCAAGGCGCTGGACAAATACCTCACTGTGCTTGGTCAACAGCTTGATCAAGCCGTGCTCAATAGCAGGACGCCAGAACAAATCAAGCTGGGTCTTTATGCCGTATCCTTGCACCACATGATGCAAAAAGGTGGTCAGATTGGACCAGATCGAGTGCGGTTGCACAAATGGTTAAAAGAAAACAATCTCGAACTGATTAAGACCGTCACCAAGGGCAGCAATCTCACGGGCAAGTTGTCGGAGGTGGCTCCGACTCCGCTACTGACCATAACTGCTGCTAGCACATCAGCAATTCAAGACTGTGCGATAGATGCGATCAAATCGCATCATGATTTTGCTGGCCATGAAATCATACAGCGACTTTATCCCGAACTCAGTGACGGATTTGATGAGGAGGTGTTTGGTCAACAATATCACACGATCGATGTAGATATGAAGTCGTTGGCCAATTACATTGACTGGCTAGGCCAAGCTTCACGATTGATTTCAGATAACAAACGCGAACATGCTCTTGCACAGGCGCGATTGATCATGGCCGTAGCAGATGAACTGGATGGCAAGTTCATACAACGCAAGATAGTCAGTGAGTTTGGTAGGACATATTACGAAGGCACAAGCATACAAAATGTCAATCGCATGCTCCGCAGCGCGATCCTAGGCAACTGCTGGGAATACGACATACGTTCCAGCGTGATCTGTTGGAAGATGGGCTATGCCAAGCGATTGATTAAGCAATGTGCTATCGCGACAAGTGTGGAAGATGCATTCAAGCTTACCCTTTTTTATATCGACCATAAGAAGGAGATAACCGCCGCAATATGCCAAGAGGTGTTTGCTTCCGATACCAAAGTGCCCAAACAGCTACAGGGTGATCTGATCAAAGAAGCTTTCACTGCCATCTCTTTTGGCGCTCGTGCGCTTGAGGCGGGATGGAAAGACAACACGGGACAATGGAAAAATTCAGCGCTGGTGCAGATCATCAGGAATACGGATGAACGTAAGCGTTTTTTAGCTGATCAAACCGTCAAGCGTTTTGTAGCAGAACAGAACATACTTGATCGCTTTATTTTCGCACACGCCATGTCGCATGTCCCTGAACTGGCCAAAGTCCAATCGTTACAGACTGTGTCTGGCAAACCGTCCAAGGCTAAAGTCCTTGCCTATCTCTATCAGCATGCTGAGACCATGGTCATGGACGAGGCGGCTGCCGTTGCTGCTGCAAATGACCACTTACCTATAGCTAGGGTGCATGACGCCATCTTTTTCCGCCATAGCCTTGGTGAGCGAATATTAGACAAGGTCACGTGGGCCATGAGAGAAAAGAGCGGAAATCAATATTGGTCTTTGAAGCCTGAGCAGATTTCGCGGTTTGAAAAGCCTGCAAAATTCCATGCAGATCGTGAAGCCGCACATAAGAGGCATATTTTAGAAGAAGAACTCAGGGCGCTTAAATATCAACAGCTAATGAAATCTGCTGAATTTTTTCATTTGGGAATGTGAGCACTTGCTGATCGACGAGATAATAGGACCTAAGCCACCTGATGCACTTGCTGCGCAAGATGCAAACTTAAAGAATCAGACAAAACGCCTGAAGCAGCAAAAGGCAGCGCTACGAGTGAGAAAAGCACAACAGCGGTTGCAGCAAGCGCAGCAACAGCAGCTAGCCGCAGGGAAGAGCGCATAGCGAGAGTTTAGAAAATGTCGCTATAGCAGCGGCCTGCGGCTAGCACACATTACAACAGCCCTACAGCACGCTCAGCGCCAGCGCTCTCTACCCAACTAGCTGAGCATGAGCGAACCCGCTGTAGAGCCCTGCAAACCCAGCTAAACCGCGATACTAGATGCTGTACCGTTTGCTGCGCTGGGAGGCGCTGTATGTAGTGCAGTTTATAGCCAATATCTGGCATGGCTCATCTTTCGTAGCGCAGCATTATCATCGATGATCCAAGGCGGTTTTTTCTCAGAATATGACGTCTTTTCGGTCGCAGGCTTGGATTTTTGTGCGCACGTTTTTGCACATCGCAACACAGGAAGGGAGACCAGCGATGAGCATGTTGAAGGGTTTGAGTTTTGCTGCTGCGCCGCGTGCGGCCACGCAGCTGTCCGCGGAAGAAGTACGCCGTAACAAGTTGATCGCACATTTGCAGGAGCAGCGTGCGATTGCGGAAGCCGAAGCTGCAGGTGACAAACACGTGGTCATGCGACGCCGTTGGCAGCTGTCGCCAACAGGTGAAAAAACACGTGTGGAGGTAGAGAAGCGTTTGAAGCGTTGGTGGACTGCGCAAGCTGACGGTCAGGTGGTGCTTGTGGTGCGCTGGGGGTCACGTGTGATTGAATGGGAACGTGGCAAGGCAGCCATCGTGGTTGGTGAGAGAAGCAAACTGGTCGCTGTTTTGGATAAGCTGATCGCTGCCACGCAGGCTGGTGAGCTTGATGCTCTTATTGCCGCAGCCAACAAGGACCGCATGGCATTCAAGCGAAAGGCGGCTTAAAAATCAAAGCCAAGGGAAGTTCATGAGCTTTCCTTGGCTTTTTCTTTGCTTACTCTCTTTGTTTTCGGCTTGGCTGATTTTCGCGGTTGCTTTTTAGGTACGCGGACGCGGCCTCCAAGCGTCGTTGCCATGCTCATTGGTGTCGCGGTTTTACCATAATAGCTTTGGATGATCTGCACGCTGGTTCCCATGTTGCGTGCAATGTCGAATACGCCAATGCCTTTGCGTAGGGCTTGGACTGCATAGAAATGGCGTAGACTGTAAAGGCTGAACTTTTCGCCATGGCTATTGCGTTCGATCTCGCCCAGTTCCAGCACTTTGTCGAATTGATCTGCAAGAGTGATGATCTTGGTGCCACCCTTCATGGCAAAAAAGTAATCGTCAGGCTTTGCTTCCTTGTTCCTTTCAAGCACCCTGTCTACGTATCGAGCTGCATCAGCACGTGGGATCACATCGCGTTCGCCTGTTTTACCGCGCACTACAAAGCGGTAATTCCTGCGCCCCGCGCCATCCCTGAAAGTCTGGACATCACGAAATCGAAGGCTATTAGCCTCGCCAACTCGCATGCCGCTATTTGCTAGTATCAAAACATAAGCTCGAAGCAATTGGCGAGTGTGTAAGAAACGTTCGTCTTCGCAGTTCTTCTCCCATTTGATCATCGCACGCCACAACTTGCGATAATCGTTTAGTTCGAATGCGGGCCTGACACGCTTCTTTTTGGGAACAAAGGTAAAGGTGGGTAGTGCCTGTGTGCCTCTATAACCCTTTTCATGGGCCCATTTGATCATGGCTTTGCCAAGCATGATCTCCCATTGCAGCGTTTTATCCGTTGGATTGCGCTTGGCGTTCTTGGGAAGCTCCTCGTCGCTCAAGTCGCTGTAGTAGTCTCTACGCCACGTCACGTAGCCATTCAGCTCAGCGTTGCCGATGTTGGCGATTGCCTTTGAGCCTGCGTATTTGCGCCAGAACTTCACTACTCGCTCGATCTGGCGCAGCATGTAGGACGATGTCTTGCCTTGCGTGTGTTGCAAGGTGCGCATTTTGACGTATTCGTCGATTACTGCGTTAAAAGTCTTAACTTGAAAGGGGATTCCTAGGTCTTGCTTGACCTCGAACTGGTGCCAATAGCGGAGTGCCAATCGCTTGGCTTCGTCCAGATTGCCTGTTTTGAGACTCCTGTGAAAATATTTGTTGGTGCCCGCTTTCAGGCGCACATAATAACTGCCGCCACGCACATACACGACGACATTGCCATCTTCCAATCTCACTGCATCTTGCATCAAACACGTGCCTAGGTTTTGCCTAGGTACTACAAGCACTTAGGCGCAAAGCCTATATTTGCACAGGTGTTGTATAGGCACAAGAAAATCGATAACACATTGATTTCAATGTATTTTACATAATGCCGTGGCAGTGCTTGTACTTCTTTCCCGAACCGCACGGGCAAGGTTCATTGCGACCGACCTTGCCCCATGTTGAGGGATTCGCTGGATCCCGCAAGATCTCGGGCTCGGCGGGCGCAACAATAGCCGGCTGCTGGAACAAAAGATTCTCTGGCGCGAATTCGCCAGCCGCGATTCGCGCGTTCACCTCATCAAGATCGACAAGGGCGGCCTGCGCAGGATCCTCAGCTGGAGCAGGCTGGTCGAAGGAAACCTCCACGTTCAGCAATTGCTGCGTGGACACCTCATGCCATCGAGCAATCAGGCCATTAAAGAGTTCAAACGCCTCGGACTTATATTCGTTGAGCGGGTCTCGCTGCGCGTAACCACGCCAGCCGATCACCTGACGTAAATGCTCGAGCTGAACGAGATGCTCGCGCCAGAAGTAATCAAGCACCTGAAGTACGACCTGCTTCTCCACCATGCGCATGACATCAGGCGTGTTTCGCTCGATCCGCGCCGCATAGGCGTCGTCTGCGAAGGCGTGGATGCGGGCAGAAATCTCTTCCTCGCCCATGCCCTCCTCTTTCGCCCATTCGGTGACAGGAGGGTTGAGATTGAGAAGAGCGAGCCCGGCCGCCAGAGCGTCAATGTTCCACGCCTCTGGATACGAATCTCGCGGGATATGACGTGTAACGAGCTCATCAATAACATTGGCGCGCATGTCGGCGACCGTCTCTTCGACGGAGTCTAGCGCCATCATCTCGCGCCGCTGCTCAAATACCACCTTACGCTGATCGTTGGCGACGTCATCGTATTTGAGAATGTTTTTGCGGATGTCGAAATTGCGCGCTTCGACTTTCTGCTGGGCCTTCTCAAGCGCCTTATTGATCCACGGATGGACGATGGCCTCGTCTTCCTTCAGGCCCAGTCGCGTCAACATCGTATCCATGCGCTCGGAACCGAAGATACGCATGAGGTCGTCTTGAAGCGAAAGGAAGAATTTGGATCTACCAGGGTCACCCTGCCGCCCTGCGCGACCACGCAGCTGGTTGTCGATGCGCCGGCTCTCGTGACGCTCCGTGCCGATGATGTATAGCCCGCCCGCTGCGAGCGCGCGCTCTTTGAAGGACGCCACCTCAGCGCGGATCTCATCTTCCTTCGCCTGACGCGCGACGGCGTCCTCAATGCCTGCGCATTCCTGAAGAACGCGCATGTCTGCGTTGCCGCCGAGCTGAATGTCCGTCCCGCGGCCGGCCATATTGGTTGCGATCGTGATCGCGCCTGGAACGCCCGCTTCGGCCACGATGAACGCCTCCTGCTCATGGAAGCGAGCGTTCAGGATCGCGAACTGCTTGGAAGGATTGCCTGCGCGTGCGGCTGCATAAAGAGCCTGAAGTCCTCGCGGGTCCTCAAAGTCGATCTGCTTGTATCCATGCGAACGCAGCATCTCGCCCAGTTGCTCTGACTTCTCGATGGAGGTCGTGCCCACGAGCATCGGCTGCATATTCGCATTCGCGGCTTCAATCTCGCGAATGATCGCGCGAAGCTTTTCATCGCCTGTCCGATAGACCTCGTCATCTTCGTCAACGCGCGCGACGGGTCGATTGGTGGGAATCTCGACTACGTCGAGTTTGTAAATCTCAGCGAACTCATCCGCCTCGGTCGCCGCCGTGCCCGTCATACCTGCGAGCTTGTCGTACAGGCGGAAATAATTCTGGAACGTGATTGAAGCGAGGGTGACGTTTTCGGGCTGGACGGAGACCTTCTCTTTGGCCTCAAGCGCCTGATGCAAGCCTTCAGAAAACCGCCGTCCCGGCATCATGCGTCCGGTGAATTCGTCGATAATGACGACTTCGCCATTCCGGACAATGTATTCCTTGTCCCGCTGAAAAAGCGTGTGCGCCTTGAGAGCCTGCTGGACGTGATGGACGACGGTGACATTACTAGCGTCATAGAGCGATGCATCGCGCAACAAGCCCGCCTCTCGGAGCAATTCCTCAATGCGCTCATTACCGGATTCAGTCAGGTTCGCTGTGCGCTGCTTCTCATCGATTTCAAAATGCTCGCGCGTAAGCATCGGAATCAGACGGTCCACGGCGAAGTACAAATCGGACTTGTCTTCAGAGGGGCCCGAAATAATGAGCGGCGTACGTGCTTCATCGACCAGGATTGAGTCAACTTCGTCGACGATCGCAAATGCATGGCCGCGCTGGACCATATGCGACAATTCGTACTTCATATTGTCGCGCAGGTAGTCGAAGCCGAATTCGTTGTTGGTTCCGTAGGTGATGTCGGCGGCGTAGGCGGTGCGCCGTTCCTCGTCGTCGAGACCGTGGACGATCACGCCGACGCTCATGCCCAGAAACTTGTAGACGCGCCCCATCCATTCCGCATCGCGGCGGGCGAGGTAATCATTCACCGTCACCACATGCACGCCGCGCCCGGCGAGCGCGTTGAGATAAGTGGCGAGGGTAGCGACGAGGGTTTTGCCCTCGCCCGTGCGCATTTCGGCTATGCCCCCGTCATGAAGCACCATGCCGCCAATCAATTGCACATCGAAATGACGCTGGCCTAGCGTTCGCTTCGCGGCCTCGCGAACGGTGGCGAAGGCCGGAACGAGAAGGTCGTCGAGCGTCTTGCCTTCCGCGAGCTGAGCCCGGAATTTTTCAGTTTGGGCGCGGATCTCGTCGTCACTGAGTTTTTCAAGCGCCGCTTCCAGGGCGTTGATCGCAGCCACCTTTGGGGCCAGCGTCTTGAGGCGGCGATCGTTGGCGGAACCGAAAATCTTTTTTGCAAAGGCGGCGAGCATCAGAAACCCTTATTGTTTCAAGCCCGCACGAAGCAGGCCGGCCCTGACGCATGGGCCGGGGGCGCGCCCGCGCGACCTGCGCATCAGCGCCACGGCGCAGCGGCCGCTTGCCCCGCCCCGGACATGCGCCTGTCGGCGAGGACTGACAGGCCCCGCGAAAGCCCGGTCAGAGATAAGATTGGGGTCCTGCCTTGTCAATCAAACGCCGGGACAGCCCTCTTGCCGGAAAGTGTTTGACTCTGCGGGGGCTCGCCGTCATAACGACCGGGCTCAGCGCGGCTGCCGCCGCGCGTTTTCGTTTGGGCTCGCCATTCTCGGCCGCCCCGGCGGAACAGAGCTTCGCTGGTTCAACTGTCAAAAAGCCGGGCGACGGGCTTCCCGTCAGTCCGGATGAACACGGAAGAAGACGATGTTCGCAGTCATCAAAACCGGCGGCAAGCAGTATCGCGTCGCCGCCCAGGATGAAATTACAGTCATGACCCTCGCCGGCGACGCTGGCTCGAAGGTCACGTTTGAGGACGTTCTCATGGTCGCCGATGGCGACAAGGTCAAGCTTGGCGCCCCCCTTGTGGCCGGCGCCAAGGTGATCGGGGAGATCGTCGAGCAGACCCGCGGCGAGAAGGTGATCGCGTTTAAGAAACGCCGTCGTAAGAATTCGAAGCGTAAGCGCGGCCATCGTCAGGATCTGACGATCGTCCGGATCACCGAGATCCAGGCGGCCTGACGTAATCGCCCCTTGCGACCCGGCTGGGCCGCACAGTTTGACAACCCAATGAGCGCTTTGGCGCTCTGGTCATTTCAGGAGCAGCATCATGGCTCACAAAAAGGCAGGCGGCTCGTCCCGCAACGGCCGCGACTCCGACGGCCGTCGCCTCGGCGTCAAGAAGTTCGGCGGCGAAAACGTCGTCAGTGGCAACATCCTCGTGCGCCAGCGCGGCACGAAGTGGCATCCGGGCCGCAATGTCGGCATCGGCAAAGACCACACGCTATTTGCGCTCGTCGACGGAAAGGTTGAGTTCAAGGCCTCAAAATTCCGCGACTACGTATCCGTCGTGCCGGCCCAGAAACTGCAGGCCGCCGAATAAGGCGTGGCTCACCGAGAAGGGCCCGCCGGCGTCATCGCCCCGCGGACCCTTCCCGAGCGGTCGTGAACAGGTCCGGACGCCGGTTGCAGGGGAGACCAAACGGTCTCCCTTTTTGTTTGCGCTTTCGCCGTCAGGCGAACCTGAACTGGACGCGATCATGTTCTCCGATCTTCTGCGCGATGACGTCTTTAGGCTTGAAACTCAACGGCTCTGGCTGCGCTGGCCGCGCGCCTCCGACGCGCGCGCTCTGGCCCGGCTGGGCGGCGATCCACACGTGGCGGAAAAGACCCCCAGCCTCCCCCAACCCTTCACCGAACAGGACGCGACGGACTGGATCTTCAATAGCCGACGCGCCAACGCGGCGGGAGAATCAATCGTGCTTGTGCTGACCCTGAAAAGCCGGCCGGGCGAACCGATCGGGATTGTGGGCTTGCACGCCACGCGACCCGGCGTCGCTGCGCTGAGCTTTTGGCTCGGTCGCCCCTCTCAGGGCCAAGGATTAATGACTGAGGCCGTGAGCGCGCTGATCGGCCTGGCCCAACGCACCGCGCCGCTCGAAGAGGTTCGCGCCAGTCCTCGCGCTGGAGATCAGCCGTCCCGCCGCGTCCTCGAGAAATGCGGCTTCGCCTCGCAGGGCGATAGCCTCGTCGATTTGCCGGCGCGCGGCGGCGTGGTCGCCTGCGAGCGCTTCCACTGGCTCAGACCCGCCGGGCAGGCGGAAGACGCGGCCTGAGCCGCTACGATTGTTTGGCGTTGCCTGCGCGGCGCCGCCCGGATAGGCATGCGTCATGAAGTTTCTCGATCAGGCCAAAATCTACATTCGCTCGGGCGATGGCGGGGCCGGTGCGGTCTCGTTCCGCCGCGAGAAGTTCATTGAGTTTGGCGGACCAGATGGCGGCGACGGCGGACGTGGCGGCGATGTGATCGCCCAATGCGTCGATGGGCTTAACACGCTCATCGACTATCGTTACCAGCAGCACTTCAAGGCCGGCACCGGAATGCACGGCATGGGCCGCAATCGCGCCGGGGGCAAGGGCCCCAGCGTCGTGCTTAAGGTGCCGGTCGGCACGCAAATCTTCGAAGAAGACAACGAGACGCTCATCGCCGACCTTACAGAAGTCGGACAAGAGGTCGTCATTGCACGCGGCGGCAATGGCGGCTTCGGGAATCTGCATTTCACCACCTCAACGAATCGAGCGCCACGCCGCGCCAATCCTGGCCAACCAGGAGAAGAGCGCACGATCTGGCTGCGCCTGAAACTGATCGCCGACGCAGGTCTGGTGGGCTTGCCAAATGCAGGCAAATCTACGTTCCTTGCGACTGTGTCCGCGGCAAAACCAAAGATCGCGGATTATCCCTTCACGACTTTGCATCCCGGCCTTGGCGTAGTGCGGATCGACGAGCGAGAATTTGTGCTCGCCGACATCCCCGGCCTCATTGAAGGGGCGCATGAAGGTCATGGGCTGGGAGATCGATTCCTCGGCCATGTAGAACGGTGCCGTGTTCTTCTTCATCTCGTGGATGCGGGGTGCGAACACGCAGGACAGGCCTACAAGATCGTGCGTGGGGAACTCGCCGCCTATGGCCACGGTCTCGACGAGAAGCCGGAAATCGTCGCGCTGTCCAAGACGGACAGCGTTGATGCGGAAACGCTGAAGGCGCAGACGGACCGGATCAAACGCGCCATGCGATCAGCGGGCCCACCTTTGCAGGAGGGGGAAAAACGACCGCCCCTGATCCTTCTCTCCGCCGCCACCCATACAGGCGTGCAAGATGCCTTGCGGGCGCTAGCGCGTACAATGGAGGAGGTGCGCAAGGAGGAAGCCGCCCTATCGCCGCCCCCTGCAGCCTGGACGCCGTAGAGATCAGAAAGAACGAAGCGAACGCGCGATATGACCACGCCAAGCCTCTCCACTTTCCGCCGCATCGTCGTCAAGGTCGGCTCCTCGCTTTTGGTCGATCAGGCGCAGGGCGAGATCAAGCGCGCCTGGCTTGAAGCATTGGTCGACGACCTTGCTGAACTGCACGAAGACGGTCGTGACGTGCTTGTCGTCTCATCCGGCTCCATCGCTCTTGGCCGCTCCATTCTCAATCTGCCTCGGGGCGCTTTAAAGCTGGAGGACAGTCAGGCGGCTGCCGCGGTTGGCCAAATCGCCCTTGCAGGCGCATGGTCTGAAATTCTCTCCGCACGCGGAATCACAGCGGGTCAGATTCTCGTCACTTTGAACGACACCGAGGAGCGGCGCCGTTACCTGAATGCGCGGGCCACGATCGGTCGTCTCGTGGAAATGCGAGCCGTTCCCATCATCAATGAAAATGACACGGTCGCCACCACGGAAATCCGTTACGGCGATAACGACCGCCTTGCAGCACGCGTCGCGACTATGGCGAGCGCCGATCTCTTGATCCTATTCTCGGACGTCGATGGGCTCTACGACGCGCCCCCCAACGATGATCCGAATGCGAAACTCATTCCGGTCGTGCCGCGCATCAGTGCGGAGATTGAGGCGATGGCGGGCGGCGCGGCGAGCGAATTGTCTCGTGGCGGCATGCGCACGAAGGTTAAGGCTGCGAAAATCGCAGTAGGAGGCGGCGCGCATATGATCATAGCGGACGGTCGCGTGACCAACCCGGTCCGCGCGATTGCGAATGGCGCCCGTTGCACGTGGTTTCTGACGCCGTCAAACCCGGTCACAGCGCGCAAAAAATGGATCGCTGGATCGCTGGAGCCGCGCGGCCTCGTGCATGTCGACGCTGGAGCCGCGCGCGCTATCATGAAAGGCGGCAGCCTTCTGCCAGCCGGCGTTATTCGCGTGGAAGGCGCTTTTGCGCGCGGTGACTGCGTTGTGATCCGCGATGCGAACGGCGCGGAAATCGGTCGCGGACTCGTCGCTTACGATGCAGCCGAGGCCGGCCAGCTCGTTGGTCGCAATTCCAGAGACATTGAGGCCGTTCTTGGGGCTCCTGGGCGCGCGGAAATGATTCATCGCGACGACATGGCCCTCGTCGGCGACTGAGCGGCCCCGCCGACCTACCCGCCTTCACATGAACCTGTTATGCTAGCAATGAGCATTTCCTCGAAGACCCATCGGAACAGACCATGACTATCGCCCCGGCCCAGCAAGCCGATTCCGTTGTTACCCTGATGGGCGAACTTGGCCGACGCGCCCGCGCCTCTGCTCATGCGCTTGGCCTTGCGTCGACCGAAGCCAAGAACCGGGCGCTTAGCGGCGCAGCTCGCGCTTTGCGAGCCCGTAGCGAGGAGATCGTAGCCGCTAATGCGATTGACATAGAGGCGGCCGCTAAAGCGGGCGCAAGCAAAGCCAACCTCGATCGCCTGATGCTGGACACCAAACGCTTGGAGGCTATGGCGCGCGGTCTGGAAGATATCGCAGCCCTGCCCGATCCGGTTGGGCGCGTACTGGCGACATTCGAACGCCCTAACGGATTGAAGATAGAACGCGTAGCGACGCCCCTTGGCGTCATCGGCGTGATCTACGAAAGCCGCCCCAACGTCACAGCGGACGCTGGCGCCTTGTGCCTAAAGGCCGGCAACGCCGCAATCCTACGCGGCGGCTCGGACTCTTTCCACTCCTCGTCACTGATCCATCAATGTCTGGTGGAAGGTTTGCGCGAGGCTAATCTTCCCGATGCAGCCATCCAGATCGTCCCAACACGTGACCGCGCGGCTGTCGGTGAAATGCTGCGTGGCCTTGAGGGAAATCTCGACGTGATAGTGCCCAGAGGCGGTAAGAGCCTAGTCGCACGCGTGCAAGAAGAGGCTCGCGTTCCAGTCTTCGCGCATTTGGAAGGCATTGTTCACGTTTACGTCGACGGCGATGCAGATCTCGAAATGGCCAAAACCATTTTACGAAATGCGAAGCTGCGACGCACCGGCATTTGCGGCGCGGCTGAAACTCTGCTCGTTGACCGCGCCGTACAAAAGACGCACCTTGCGCCGCTTGTCGCCCTTTTGCTTGATGAGGGGTGCGAAGTGCGCGGAGACGAGACGACTCAGCAAGCGGACCCCCGGGTGAAGCCTGCCTCCGAAGAGGACTGGCGCACTGAATATCTGGATGCAATCATCTCTGTTAAAGTGGTCGACGGCCTTGATGAGGCGATGAACCACATCGAGCGTTATGGCTCGCACCACACGGATTGCATCGTGACGCAAAACGCTGCGCGTGCGGAGCGATTTCTGCGCGAAGTGGATTCAGCCATCGTTCTGCACAACGCCTCCACACAATTCGCTGACGGCGGCGAATTTGGTTTTGGAGCGGAGATCGGCATCGCCACAGGGCGCATGCACGCCCGGGGCCCTGTAGGACTGGAGCAATTGACCTCCTTCAAATATCGCGTGCACGGTGCAGGACAGGTGCGGCCATAAAGGAAATAGCCGCCTCCGCAGCGATGACCGAGGCCGTGCCCGAGATTGATGCGGGGCGTCCCGCGCTCGGTTCAGCCCATCGACATGCGCCGGTGATCCTGCCGCGCCATGGGCGCGGGATGCGTATCGGCTTGTTCGGGGGAACGTTCAATCCGCCCCATGAGGGCCACCGGCTTGCGAGCCTTATCGCCCTGCGCCGCCTGAAACTTGACGCCGTCTGGTGGCTCGTGACTCCGGGAAATCCACTGAAGCAAAACTCTGATCTCCCTCCGCTGGCGACCCGCATGAAGGCAGCCGCCGATCTTGCGCGTCATCCACGCATCGTCGTCACGGACTTGGAGGCGCGCATTGGGACACGCTATACTTTCGATACGATCGATTACTTGGTGAGGCGCTGTCCAGGGACCAGATTCGTCTGGATCATGGGCGCCGATAATCTCGCCTCTTTCCATCGTTGGCAAAGATGGCGGGAGATCGCGCAGCTTACGCCGATCGCAGTCGTGGACCGCCCGGCTTCAACGCTGAAAGCGGCGCACAGCCTGGCGGCGCAGTTTCTGGCGCGCCGCCGTTTAGACGAGGCCGACGGGGCTCTCCTCGCGGAGGCGGGAGCGCCCGGCTTTGTATTTCTACACGGTCCGCGATCAAGCCTTTCGTCGACGGATCTCAGACGCGCAGGCATGGGCCTGGCGTCCGGCCCGGTCGCAAAAGATCAATAAGCCTTTTTGAGTTCGGCGAGGATCGCCTCGCCCATCTGCACAGTGGAGACCGTCGAGGGCGCATCACCCTTAATGTCGGCTGTACGCAGACCCGAAGCCAGAACGTGAGCGATCGCCTTCTCAATCTTGTCGGCGGCGTCGCCCAGCCCGAAAGAATAGCGCAGACACATGGCGAAAGAGCCGATCATGGCGATCGGATTGGCGAGCCCTTGGCCAGCGATGTCGGGCGCGGAGCCGTGCACAGGCTCATAAAGCGCCTTGCGCTTGCCCGTCTTGGGATTGGTCTCGCCAAGCGAGGCGGACGGAAGCATGCCCAGCGATCCCGTCAGCATCGCCGCAACGTCCGAGAGCATATCGCCGAAAAGATTGTCGGTGACGATGACGTCGAACTGCTTGGGCCAGCGCACAAGCTGCATGCCAAGCGCATCGGCGAGTTGATGCTCAAGCTGCACGTCCGGGTATTCACGCTTGTGGAGGGCCGTGATGACTTCGTTCCACAAAACGCCGGATTTCATGACATTGCGCTTTTCCGAAGACGTCACTTTATTGCGGCGCTTGCGGGCGAGCTCGAATGCGACGCGACCAATGCGCTCAATCTCATAAGTATCATAGATTTGAGTATCGATGCCGCGCTTTTGACCGTTGCCGAGATCGATGATCTCTTTAGGCTCCCCAAAATAGACGCCTCCGGTCAACTCGCGAACGATCATGATATCGAGGTTCTCGACGATTTCGCGCTTGAGGGATGACGCGTCCGCGAGCGCCGGATAGCAAATCGCCGGGCGCAAGTTGGCGAACAACTCCAGATCCTTTCGCAGTCGCAACAGGCCAGCTTCCGGCCTGACATCGTAAGGCACGCTATCCCATTTCGGGCCACCCACTGCGCCGAAGATCACTGCGTCAGCCGCTTGCGCGAGCGCCATATCGCTTTCGCTAATGGCCTTCCCATGCGCGTCATAAGCGCAACCGCCCACAAGTCCCTTCTCTGTTTCGAAACGCGCCACGCCGGCGCTTCCGAGAAAGGCGGCGACTTTCTCGACTTCCGCCATGACCTCAGGTCCGATGCCGTCGCCGGGCAGAAGAAAAAGCTTGTAGGTCGCCATGTGGGATCCTCGAAGTTGGGGTCAATTTAGCCGCGATTGCTAACGGGGGCCGCGCGGCTTGGCAAGGCGGGAGCGCGGGAGAAAAGCTCAAGGCGGAGCCCAAAACAAAACCGCCGGCCTGAAGGCCGGCGGCTATGGAGATTAATCGCGCTTCAGGCCGCCGCCAGCTGACGGATCACATATTGCATGATGCCGCCATGGCGGAAGTATTCGAGCTCGTCGAGCGTCATGATGCGACAATCAACGGGTACTTTCTTCTGCGAGCCATCTGCGTAGGTGATGACGGCCTCCATCTTCTGGCGAGGCTTCAGGCCTTTTTCAATTCCAAGGATCGTTACCTTTTCATCACCCTTGAGGCCGAGGGTCTGCCAGCTCGTGCCCTGCTCGAAGGTGAGCGGCAATATGCCCATGCCAACGAGATTCGAACGATGAATGCGTTCGAAGCTCTGCGCGATAACCGCGCGAACGCCGAGCAGACGCGTGCCCTTTGCCGCCCAGTCGCGCGAAGATCCGTTGCCATATTCTTCGCCGGCTAGAATGACCAACGGGGTTTCTTCGGCCGCATACTTCATTGCCGCGTCATAGATCGAAAGCTTTTCACCAGACGGATAGTGAACCGTCATGCCGCCTTCGAGCACAGCGCCATCTGCTCCCTTGTTCATGAAGTTCTTGATGCGAATATTGGCGAAAGTGCCGCGCATCATCACTTCATGGTTACCGCGACGCGTGCCGTATTGATTGAAATCGGCCTCGCGCACCTGACGCTCCGAAAGCCAGCGACCAGCCGGAGACGCAAACTTGATCGAACCGGCTGGCGAAATGTGGTCGGTGGTGATCTTGTCACCGAACAGCGCAAGAATACGCGCGTCCTCAACATTTTTCACCGGCGCGGGCTCCATGGTCATACCTTCGAAATACGGCGGGTTCTGCACGTATGTCGACATCATGTCCCACTTATAGGTTTTGCCAGCAGGCGCCTTCACCTTGCGCCAGTTGACGTCGCCCTTGAACACGTCGGCATAGCGCTCCTTGAATATCTTCTTGGTTACATATTTGCCGATGTAGGTCTGCACGTCCTTTGAGCTCGGCCAGATGTCGCGGAGATAAACCTCCGCACCGCCCTTGCCCTTGCCGATCGGCTCTTGGGTCAGATCTTTGGTCACCGTGCCGGCGAGCGCATAAGCGACGACGAGCGGCGGGGAGGCGAGATAATTCGCCTGGACGTCAGGACTGACGCGACCCTCGAAGTTGCGATTGCCAGAGAGGACCGAAGCCGCAACGATTCCGTTTTTGTTGATGCTGTCAGAGACCTCTTCCGGCAGCGGGCCGGAATTACCGATGCAGGTCGTGCAGCCAAAACCGACAATATTGAACCCGAGCTTGTCGAGATCCTTTTGCAGGCCAGCCTTGGCGAGATATTCGCCCACGACCTGCGAACCAGGCGCCAGCGACGTCTTCACCCAGGGCTTCACCACGAGGCCCTTGGCGACGGCGTTGCGGGCCAGCAAGCCCGCGCCAATCAGGACGCTCGGATTAGACGTATTGGTGCAAGACGTTATGGCTGCGATCGCAACATCGCCGTGGCCGAGGTCGTAATTCTTACCCTCGACTGAATAGCGCTGATCCTTGTCTTCGCTCTTGCGATATTCTTTCTCCAGCGCCTCAGAGAAGCCGCTGGCGACGCTCTCAAGAGCGACACGACCCTCGGGACGCTTGGGACCCGCCATTGAGGGCACGACGGCGCTGAGATCGAGCTCGAGCTCGTCGGTGAACACCGGATCAGGCGTCGTGCGTGTGCGGAAGAGACCTTGCGCCTTGGCGTACTTCTCGACGAGCGCAATGCGCGCCGGAGCGCGACCGGACATCTTCAAATAATCGAGCGTCTCAATGTCGACGGGGAAGAAGCCGCAAGTCGCGCCATATTCAGGCGCCATGTTGCCAATGGTGGCGCGGTCAGCAAGCGACAGCGAATCGAGACCGGGTCCGAAGAACTCAACAAACTTACCGACCACGCCCTTCTTGCGCAGCATTTGAGTAACGGTAAGAACCAGGTCAGTCGCGGTTACGCCCTCACGCAGCTTTCCGTTGAGACGGAAGCCGATCACTTCCGGCAGCAACATCGAAAGGGGCTGGCCTAGCATGCAGGCTTCGGCCTCGATGCCGCCGACGCCCCAGCCAAGAACCGAAAGACCGTTGACCATGGTCGTGTGCGAATCCGTGCCCACGAGAGAATCTGGATACGCGACCTCGACCGTCTGTGCCTTTCCACGAGGCGGAGCGTATTTTTCTTTACGCGTCCAAACCGTTTGCGCCAGATACTCAAGATTGACCTGATGGCAGATGCCGGTGCCCGGCGGCACGACTCGGAAGTTATCGAACGCGCCCTGTCCCCATTTGAGGAAGTTGTAACGCTCGGCGTTGCGCTGATACTCGAGCTCCACGTTCTTCTTCAGCGCTTTGGAAGAGCCAAACGCATCGACGATCACGGAATGGTCAATGACGAGATCGACAGGAACGAGCGGGTTGATCTTGTCGGGGTTGCCCCCGAGCTTCGTCATCGCGTCGCGCATGGCGGCGAGATCCACGACCGCGGGCACGCCCGTGAAATCTTGCATCAACACGCGTGCGGGACGGAAGGCGATTTCCTTCTCTTTCTTGCCCTTGTTGACGAGCCAGGTCGCGACTGAAGCAATGTCTTCCTTGGTGACCGACCGGCCATCCTCGAAGCGCAGGAGGTTCTCGAGCAGCACTTTCATAGAGAAGGGAAGCTGCGAAATGCCCTTCAGGCCATTTTTCTCGGCCTGCTTCAGCGAGAAGTAATGGTAGGTCTTAGTCCCTACCGTGAGTTTCTTGCGGCACTTGTAGCTGTCGAGAGAGGCCATCGTTTCGTCCCGGGGTCTCGAGAAGTTGGAAAGACGCGCGGCTTATAGATAATTTCTGCGCCAAGGGCTACACGAACATGGTCGTATCCGGCGCGGGGGCCGCGCCGATTCGCAATCAGGGCGAAAAACCTGCGATGACAGCGGTTCTGACCGTCGAAAAACTGACGCTGGCGCGCGGCGGCCGCACCCTTTGCGCGGACCTCGCCTTCGAGCTGCGCGCAGGCGCCGCGCTGGTGCTGACCGGCCCCAATGGCGCAGGCAAATCCTCGCTTCTACGCACCCTTGCCGGCCTGCTCGAGCCCGTCACAGGCATCGTCCGCCTCGTTGGACCCGGAATCGACCCGGAAGCGCCCCTGAACGCGCACGCCCACTACGTGGGACACGCAGACGCCCTGAAGGGCGCGCTTACGGCGGCGGAAAATCTGAATTTCTGGAGAGAAGCGCTGGGTGGCCGCTCCGGCCCCTCCGCGCGCGACGCCCTGTCCGCCATGAGGCTCGGTCATGTAGCGGATACCCCCGTGGCTTGGCTTTCGGCCGGGCAGAAAAGGCGCGCTGCGCTGGCTCGGCTGCTTGTGAGCCATCGGCAGGTATGGCTTCTGGATGAGCCCACCACCGCGCTGGATGCAGCAGCTCAGGATCTGTTCGCGAATCACATGGCCCGCCACCGGGCGGAAGGGGGCATGATCGTGGCTGCAACCCACGCGCCTCTCGGACTGCGAGACGCCACCGATCTGCGGTTGGGGAGCATGTGAAAGCCCATGAGCGGTTTGTTCATCGCCCTCTTAAAACGCGATGTGCGCCTGGCTGGCCGAATCGGCGGCGGCGGCGTCATGGGAGTTGTTTTTTTTCTCATTCTTGTGACGATCACCCCATTCGCCATCGGGCCTGACCTGAACCTTTTGTCACGCATAGGCCCGGCGATTCTCTGGATCGCCGCCCTGCTCGCCACCCTTCTTGGCCTCGACCGTTTGTTTCAGGCTGATCAGGAGGATGGATCTCTGGACGCGCTGCGCATGGTTGATTCGCCCCTCGAACTGGTCGTTCTGTCCAAGTGCGTGGCCCACTGGATAACAACGTGCCTGCCACTCGTGGCGGCCGCTCCGCTCTTCGGCCTGATGCTCGCGCTTGACGGACCAGCGCTGGCGGCTCTCACCGCAACTCTGGCCGCCGGTACGCCGGCTCTGACGCTCACCGGCGCGATCGGCGCGGCCTTGACGGCCAGCCTGCGCCGTGGAGGATTGCTGATGGCGATCCTGATTTTGCCGCTCACAATCCCTATTCTGATCTTCGGAGTTTCGGCGGCATCGAGCGTAGGCGCTGCGACGACGCCGTTCCTACAACCCTTTCTCGTCCTCTGCGCTCTGAGCCTCGCCTCGCTTGCTCTCGCGCCATTCGCAGCGGCTGCGGCGCTACGCAGTCTTACGGATTGATAGGGAACCTTGCCGGAATTCAGCTCCTCGTCTAGCTTGCGCGCGCTTTGGGGAGAAGACGACATGCATTTCGTAGCTCTTTGCGCTGATAAGCCGGGCGCGCTCCAAACTAGACTCGACACCCGGCCCCGCCATGTCGAATGGCTCGCCGCGCATAGCGGTCACGTAAAAGTGGCCGGTCCTTTTCTCGACAACCAAGACCGAATGATCGGCTCCATGTTGATTCTCGACTGCGCCAATGAAAATGAGGCGCGCGCGCTTCTTGCATCCGATCCTTATGCGCAAGCCGGTTTGTTCATATCCGTCGAGTTGCGGGCATGGCGTTGGATCATCGGTGAACCTAAAGGCTAAAAAATGGCGCACTGGCTCATAAAAAGCGAACCGGCCGTCTGGTCGTGGGACCAACAGGTCGCAGCCGGTTCAAAGGGCACGCATTGGAATGGGGTTCGTAATCACCTCGCCAAACAGCACATGATGGCCATGCGGCTTGGCGAACAGGCTTTTTTTTATCATTCCAACGAAGGCAAAGAAATTGTTGGAATTGTGGAAGTCATCAAGCTCTTCTACCCGGATCCTAGCGACGAGAGCGGCAAGTTCGGTATGGTGGACTTCAAGGCGGTGAAGCCGCTCAAGAGGGCCGTTAGCCTCGCCGAGGTAAAAGCCACGCCAGCATTAGCCAAGATGTCGCTTGTGACCTCGATGCGCCTCTCCGTACAGCCAGTGACTGATGCTGAATGGAAAATCATCTGTAAAATGGGCGGGGCATAACTTGAGAACGAGTCAGTGAACGTCAATTGGATCGCAATAGCCAGCGCGGCTGCGGCATCTTGGCTCTTTGGCGCCGCGTGGTACGCCGCATTCGCAAAGCGATGGATGGCGGCGGCTTGCATCAGAGATTCCAGCGAAGATGCACAAGGCGCGCATCCACCTGTTCTGGCGCTCGCTGTGTCCCTGATAGCGCAATTCATCATGGCGCTGATCTTAGCCGGCGTCATTGCCCACACCGCTAAGAAAGGCGTCACCGTCACGTCCGGAGCTCTTGTAGGCGCGATTTGTTGGTTGGGCTTCGTGATCACAAGCCTCGCGACCAACAACATCTATTTAAAGACGCGCCTTGCGCTCACACTCATCGACGGTGGCCATTGGCTTGGTGTTCTACTTATCCAGGGAGCCGTATTAGGCGCGCTTCTCTGAGCGTCAGCTAACGAGATCAATGAGCGCAGGTATAAGCGGCGCGTCGGCTGGCGGCATTGGATAAGACCGCAATTCCCGTGGGTGCACCCACTTCACAGCCTGACCTTCCTGCGGCTGCACAAATCCTTCCCAACGCCGACATGCCCATAGGGGCATGAGTAAATGAAAGTCTTCATAAGCGTGGCTTGCGAAAGTTACAGGGGCCAGGCAGGTTTCCCTGACAACGATGCCCAACTCTTCGCGCAATTCTCGAATGAGGCATTCTTCCGGCCGCTCACCCGGGTCAACTTTCCCACCAGGAAACTCCCAGAGCCCTGCGAGCGCCTTACCCTCAGGCCTCTGGGCGATCAACACGCGATCATCGGAATCAATCAAAACCGCCGCCGCCACGAGAAGTATTTTCATGGAACGCTCTCCTGACGCGTCCCTAGCACATCACCGGCCGACGATCACTACGCGCGCCGTTTCGCCGCCATTGATCCGGACCTTTTCGTACATAGCCCCGCCCTCCGGGAAAAGATTGTTTTCACTTTGATAGATTTTCTGTGTGACTACGAGATAATCGCCGGGCGCGACGTCATCGAATCGGAAGCGACCCGCCGAACTTGCCGTCGTAGAGCGCGTATGCGACGCATAATCCGGATGCGACGGGACCTGAGGTATATCGCGCGCCCGGACAAACTTCCGATCTCCATAAAGATGCGCAAAACGGGCTCGGGCATATTGAGTCGCCGGCACGAGACGCACGACCTCGCCTGCTGCAAGCCGCGTTTGGCCATTCGGCAGCACGAGGAAAGCCTGACCGTCTATCCGCCCCTCACCCCGTTTGTGGATAAAGGCCGCTTCTCTGGAATCGAACATAGCGGCGGACGGCTCTGGCGCCAGCGTCGTCTGGCACGCGGACAGACATATAGCGGCGAAGACTGTGAGAACGAATCGATGCATGGGGCCCCTCGCCCCACGAGCATGACGGATTTTCCTGTTCAGCTCAAGATATTGTTCAGCTCCTGTAGTCGCCATTAATAGCGACATATTCCTTCGTCAGATCGCACGTCCAGACGGTGCCGCGGCCGCCGCCAACGCCTACGTCCACCCTGATGTCGATTTTTTCGCCTTTCATGTAGGCCGAGACCTTTTCCTCGCTGTATCGCGGATCGCGAAGCCCTCGATGAGCTACCCGGAAATCTCCAAACCAGATCGCCAGCTTGTCGCGCTCTGCACGCTCTCCGGATTTGCCCACGGCAGCGACAACGCGCCCCCAATTTGCATCTTCACCCGCGATGGCTGTCTTCACCAAAGGCGAGTTGGCTATTGAAAACGCAATACGCTTAGCGGACGCCGCGCTCGACGCGCCCTCCACTGAAATCTGGATGAATTTCCGGCAGCCTTCGCCATCACGTACAACCTGATGGGCGAGATCAAGCAAGATAGAATTGAGCGCTCGCTTGAAGGCTGAAAGACGCCTGTCTGACGCGTCAGCTATTTTTGGTACGCCGCGTTTAGCGGCCGCGCCAGTAGCGAATAACATCAATGTATCCGACGTAGACGTATCGCTATCCACGGTAATGGCATTAAAGGTCGTCTGAACGGCGCGCGACAACATAGATTGCAACGCCTTCGCCGCAATAGGCGCATCCGTGAAGATGAACGACAGCATTGTGGCCATATCGGGCGCAATCATGCCGGCGCCTTTAGCCATACCCGCGATCGTCACCTCCATTCCGTCAATTATGACTGTAGTGGAAGAAACCTTTGGAAAGGTGTCAGTTGTCATAATTGCGCGGGCGGCGTCTAGCATCAAATCAGGCTTCGCATTCAGAACAAGATCGCCCATCACTCCCTTGAACTTCATCGCGTCGAGTGGCTCCCCGATAACCCCCGTTGATGCAATGAAGATCTCTGCGACCGGCGCGCCCGTAGCTTTACCGGCAATCTCCGCCGTCATCTTGGCGGCTTGCACCCCCGCCTTACCCGTGAATGCGTTCGCATTGCCGGAATTCACAACAACTGCGCGCGCCTTGCCACCCTTTAGTTTAGCTCGGCACCAATCAACCGCGGCAGATGGACATTTCGATCGCGTGAACACTCCGGCGACCTGCGTTCCCTTATCGAGAACCGCCAGCATCACGTCGGTGCGCCCCGGGTAACGAATTCCGGCAGCGGCGGTAGCGAACTTTACGCCATCGACATTTAACGGTGGCCGGATCGACTTAGGAGCAAGGGGAGAGAGGGGCGCGGGTTTGGCCATGGGCGAAGTCCCTTTTTTGATGAGCCCTGAATCAGAGATAAGCCGAGGAAGAAAGTTATCTGGCAGAACTTGAAGAAGAAGCCTCCCGCTCAATGCGCGCTTTTGCTCGCAGAGCCATGATCACGTCTGTTTGTGCTTTCTGTACGACATAGCGTTCAATCTGCTCGCGAACCTCCTCCAGAGGTGGAAAAGGTTTCTCCCTTTTCGCCTCGAGTCGGATCACATGCCATCCGAACTGCGTTCGGATTGGCTCAGACGTTTGTCCCGGCTGAAGTTTAGCTGCGGCTTCGGCGAATTCCGGCACCATGCGCTCCTTAATGAACCACCCCAGATCTCCCCCTTTTGAACCCGGATCGCGAGACAATTCGTCGGCCAGTTTCGCAAAATCTTCGCCTGTCAAAACACGCCGCCACACAGCGCGAGCCTGCGCTTCCGTCTCCACGAGGATATGTCTGGCGCGGAACTCAATTTCTGGAGTTTGGGCGCGTGCGGCGGTCTCATAGACCTTTTTTGTCTCCGCCTCCGTCAAAGACTCGCGGGCGACTTTAGACAGAAGGCTTTCCATAAGAGCCTTGTCTCGAAGAAAGGCGAGTTTGCGCTTAAACTCCGTGCTCTCAGCGAAGTGATCGGCCTCCGCCTTTCGCGCGGCAAGGCGCATGTCAATTAGATAATCCAGAACGAAAGCGGTTTTCTGATCGCCCGCGAGTCCTTGGGGAATCGCCCCGCTCAAATCTTCTTCAGCGAGCTGCAGGTCCTGCTCGGTAATCTCAACTCCTTCAACACGGGCGATAACGCCTGCCAGCGCGCTCGAAGGCGCAACACATGAAAGGAGGATGGTCCACAGGGCGGCTACACGAAAGACAGGCAAATAAAGGCGCATCAAAAAGCCTCCGCGACACCCGGAACGGCTGTCGACGGGCGCAATGTGATTCAAAATAGAACCAGGAGCAACAGGAGAGATGAGATCGGCGTCAAAAGCTGAAATATGGCTTGCCGTGGCGGTAGATCGGCGGCAAAGGGGCTGCCTGTCAGGGGCTTTAGCACGACCATCATAGCGGTGAAAAGATATTCCGCGGCAAGCACGCGCTTCCACATTAGGCCTGCCTTATGGTGGTTGAATCCCCAAGGATGCTTGAAGTTCAGCCGTAATTACTCTTCAATCAATCGAGCGCGTGCGCGAAGCTTTTCAGTTTCGCTCTTCAATTGACCGCAGGCCGCAAGAATATCGCGTCCGCGCGGCGTGCGCACTGGGCTTGCATACCCGGCATTGAAGACGATGTCTGAAAAGCGTTCAATCACATCCCAATCCGAACATTCATATTTGGCGCCAGGCCATGGATTAAATGGGATCAAATTGATTTTTGCTGGGATGCCCTTCAGCAGACGAACCAGCTCCCGTGCATCGCTTGGCGAATCATTTACGCCCTTCAGCATAACGTACTCGAAAGTGATGCGACGGGCATTTGATAAGCCTGGATAATCTCGACAGGCCTGCAATAATTCCTTGATCGGATACTTCTTGTTTAAGGGAACGAGCTTTTCTCGCAGCTCATCGCGAACAGCGTGAAGAGAGATAGCCAACATCGTTCCGGCATGATCGCCAAGCTTAGGGATTTCGGGAGCAACTCCGGACGTGGACACGGTGATGCGGCGCTTTGAAAGTGAAAGCCCATCCCCGTCGGAGAGGACTCCTATGGCGTCACATACATTCTCGAAATTGTAGAGCGGCTCGCCCATGCCCATGAAAACGATGTTCGAGACGGGCCGGACTCCCTCACCGGATGGAATGATGCCATTCACGGGGGGCATGAGGCCCGGGTAATCTCCAAGCTGATCGCGTGCAGTGACCAATTGTTGAACTATTTCTTGGGACGTCAGATTACGCACCAGCCTCTGCGTCCCGGTATGACAAAACGTACAAGTGAGAGTGCAACCAACCTGACTGGATACGCAAAGTGTTCCCCTATCGGTTTCAGGAATATAGACGCACTCAATTTCGGCCCCTTGGCCTTTATCGGCCAGGAGATCTCCCGGAGCAGGCGCAAGACGAAACAACCACTTTCGCGTACCATCGCTCGAGACTTGTTCGGAGACGACCTCTGGGCGCGCTAGCGTGAAGTGCTCTTCCAGCGACTTTCGCAAATGTTTCGACACATTGAGCATCCGGTCGAAATCTTTGACGCCCTGAAAGTAGATCCAGTGCCACAATTGTGCGACGCGCATACGCACATCGCGCTCCGAAGTTCCTACTTCACGAAGCGCCGAGGCTAACTGGGCGCGCGTCATGCCCACCAAGGATGGCCTGACCGCCACATTGGCGCCAAACTGCGCATTCTCGATGTATGTGGGATCGGCCGACATGACATATTCCCTGTGAAACGGCTGATTACCATGCATAGCACGAGACGAAAACGCCCGCGCATTGCTGCGCGGGCGTTTAAATCCGAACTTAGATCAAGAGATCAGAAACGGGCGGCGACCGGGCTGCCGAAGCGATAGTTCACGCCCAGTTTCGCGGCGTCGACGTTAGACTTCGCAGAGGCCGAGCCGAAGGTCTCCTTACCAAGGTCATAGCGAAGGTACTCGGCCTTCACTGACCAATTACGGTCAATGGCGTATTCGACGCCGGCGCCCGCGGCCCAACCAACACGAGTATCCGAGTTCGAGGCGCCAGCTGTGTCAGTCAGCTTCACGCCGCCGAAGGCGAACCCGCCAGTACCGTAAAAGAGAATATTGTTAGCGGCAAAGCCGGCGCGAGCGCGAGCGGATCCGAGCCAATTAACTTTGGAGCTGCAGGTCTGGGGCGCAAGCGAGCAAACGGCGGAGCCGTTGACATCCGCCCAGTTAAGGTTGCCTTCGAGACCCAGCACGAAGGAGCCCATTTGATGATTGTAGCCAAGCTGAGCGCCAGCGAGCCAGCCATCCATGTCGGCGCCGCCGGTGCGGCCTGAGCTGAAATTCGATTCGCCCCAAGCGTAACCAGCATTAACGCCAGCGTAAGGGCCGGACCATGCGAACACCGGCGCAGCGTATGGGGCGGGCGCCACCGCGGCCGAGCGACGCGGCAAGTCGGCGGCTGAGGCGGCTGCCGGCGCGAGCAAAAACACCGAACCAGCGAGGATTTTCTTGAACATTTTCAGCTCCAGTTAGGATTAACCGTGAGCAGCCAGATAGTCTTTCGCGTGTTTCAGCAAAGGTTACAGTGCTCGAAAAAGAGCTGTTCGTTTCGATTTCGGTACACTTGGTTTACAAAAAGAAAACAAGACTGAGGCGGACATAAAGACCCGCGCCTCTGCCACTTTAGCGCTTTATCTTAGCTTTAACTTGCTGGATTGCTGGTGGAGCTGAGGGGATTCGAACCCCTGACCTCTGCAGTGCGATTGCAGCGCTCTCCCATCTGAGCTACAGCCCCTGACCTTTCGATCAGCGCGCGTGATTTACGTGGCAGGCGCCAGTCTGTCAACGCATCTTTCTCCCCGCCCATCGCGCCTTGCTCATGAGCCAAGTCACAGGTACGAGAGACGCTGGGCTAAGGCTTGGAGGGAGACCGCGCATGCGCGCCATTCTGGATGTCGTTCTGCTCGTACTGAACCTCTACACTTGGGTAATAGTCGCCTCTGCTGTTTTGTCCTGGCTGCTTGCGTTCAATGTCGTGAACTATAGCAATGGACTGGTGCGTTCCATTTGGTCCACCTTGCAGGCGTTGACCGAGCCAGTGTTGGGGCCGATTCGAAATAAACTGCCTCGCATGGGTGCTCTCGATCTCTCACCAATCGTTCTACTCCTCGCGATATTTTTCTTGGAACGCGTGATCATCTACTACATCTACCCCAGCGTCGGCCGCATGTGAGCGATGGATTCTGGTCAAAATGTAAGGGCGGCGTCTTAATCACCGTCCGCTTGACGCCCAAATCTGCGCGGGACGAGATTTGCGGCGTCGAACAGCTTTCCGATGGCAAAAAAGTTTTAAAGGCGAGGGTTCGTGCAGCACCCGAGAAGGGAGGGGCGAATGCGGCTCTCCTCGTCCTCTTTGCCCGCGCCCTAGGCATGAGCCTTTCTGACGTTTACCTCGCATCTGGAAGCACGAGCCGGCTCAAAAAGCTACAGATAAACGGAGATTCTGCTGTCCTGGGTGAACTGTTGGCTCAGTTGACGCGCTCTATAGCTGAATTAGCCGCCGGGCAATCGGAAAAACGACAAAACCGTCAGTGATGTGCTCAAGTCTCTGTTTTGACCTGGAACGCGTGCGCCGCGCGCCCTAACCGGAGGGATATGCTCGCCGCCTTGTATACGAACCAAGCGCACAGGCTCTTTACATCCACTGAAGCTCTCAACGACAACTCTTGAGCCGTCGCCTCTATCCCGATCAGGAATCTCCGCACGCTGGCGGCGCGGTCCGCAAGAAGAGAACTTAGCGAAACTGCTGACTACCGCATCGATCGGCGCGAGAGGTCCTGTATAACCCGGCAACACTGCAGCGCCCCCATCTATTGGGACTTTCTTGTCTGCCGTGCCAGCGATAAAGAGCGCTGGAAGTGGTCGGGGAGGACGACAAGCCCCTAACGCTACCGGGGATATGCTCGAAAGAACCGAAGCAACTCCAGCAAACCGGCCCTCAGGCGAACAAGCCGCCTGAAGCGCAATGGCGCCACCTGAACCCACGCCTACCAGGTAAACGCGCGACTTATCTGCTAAGGCATTAAGACTCACTTGTTCAATCAGATTATGTAAATAAGATTTTTCACGCGCGATGCTTTCTGCGGAACCCAAAGCCCATACGCCATCACGCGGCTCGGCATGCACCAGAATGCCGCCGTTGTCAGTGAAGCGCTGAAAACGGAGCGCGCGCCGCCAGATTGGCGCGTCGCGTCCAGCGTCTTGCAATATAATTATGACGGGACGGGTCTTTCGACGCAGACGCGATTTCTCGATGATGTAGGCGGACCTCTCCACCCCATCGACCGAAAAAGAAATACGCCCGCTTGCCGCAAACGCCTTATTCGGCGGGACAAACCAAGTAGCGCCCAAACCAAGAAACAAAATCAGAAGCACGCGCCAAAGCATCAGAGACCTCCGACCCGTGATGGCAGCGATACTACTTTGGAACGCCAGAGCGCTATTGACGCCCATGTCGCAGAAACAGCGTCAGGACTTTTGCGAGATTGCAACGCCCACTTCAGAGAGGTGTGCGGCCAATTCACCGGTTTGGAACATCTCACGCACGATGTCGCAGCCCCCTACAAATTCCCCTTTGACGTATAATTGGGGAATCGTCGGCCAATTCGCGTAATCTTTGATGCCCTGACGAACCGCTTCGTCATCAAGAACATTCACGCCTTTATAGGCTACGCCAAGATAATCCAAGATCTGGACGACCTGGCCCGAAAAACCGCACATTGGAAACTGTGGCGTACCCTTCATGAAAAGCACCACGTCGTCGCTTTTCACAGTACTGTCAATTTTTTGAAGCACATCGCTCATTTGTCGGTCCTCATTGGGGCGAAGGTCAAGGCTTCGCCTTCTCGGTCACGATACAGGACTTACCTTCAAGCGCCTATTTTGGCGCAGAAGTCGTCAGGGCGAGAGCATGCAGCTCTCCTCCCATTCGCCCTTTAAGCGCAGCATACACCATCTGGTGCTGCTGCACCCTGCTCTTGCCCTGAAATGCGCTGGAAACAATTGTGGCTGCGTAGTGGTCGCCATCGCCGGCGAGATCCTGTATCTCGACACGCGCATCAGGCAAGGCTTCCTTGATAAGTTTCTCAATATCCACAGCTGTCATGGCCATAGCATTAGCCTCTGTCGGGGGTCAGGACGCAGTCATCTTGCCGCGCATGAAATTTGGTAGCCAATCCTCATGCGCGCGCGATAGATCCCGAAGCGGTATGGGGCGCTCACCGCCAAGTTGCAACGCCTCGCCTCCCGTTTCACCTATGCGTCGAGCGGGCGCCCCCGCTGACGCAAGCGCCTCCAGTAGCGCATCAAGATGGGTCACGCGACAGGTTAGCAGGTAACGCGCCTGGTCCTCGCCAAACCACCAACCAAACGCTGGCAGGTCCGATGGACCATCGTTCAGCCGCGCGCCTAAGCCCGCCGCCATCGCCATTTCGGCGAGCGCTACGGCAAGTCCGCCATCTGAAAGATCGTGACAGGCCGTCACGAGACCGTTCTGGATAGCGCCTCTAACCGCATCGCCATTGCGTCGCTCGGCGGCAAGATCAACTGGTGGCGGCGCGCCTTCCTCGCGGCCACAGATTTGCGACAGATAGGCGGACTGCCCGATCCATCCATGGCTCTCGCCGACGATAATGATAGCCTCGTCAGGACCAGCGAAAGCTATTCCTATAGCCTTTGTCACGTCTTGAATGAGGCCAACCCCGCCGATCGAAGGGGTCGGCAAAATTCCGCGCCCTTGCGTTTCATTATAGAGCGAGACGTTGCCTGAAACGATCGGGAAGTCCAAAGCTGCCGCAGCTTCGCCAATCCCCTGAAGGCATCCAACAAACTGACCCATAATCTCAGGACGCTCAGGATTGCCAAAGTTCAAATTGTCGGTGAGCGCCAATGGGGTCGCGCCCGTGGCAGTGATGTTACGCCAAGCCTCCGCGACGGCCTGACGCCCACCTTGGACCGGGTCAGCCTCACAATAGCGCTGCGTGACGTCAGTGGTGAGCGCAAGGCCTTTTGGCCCATCTCCAACGCGCACAACAGCGGCGTCGCCGCCGGGGCGTTGTACGGTGTTTCCAAGAATAAGGTGATCGTACTGCTCCCACACCCAGCGCTTAGAACAAAGGTCAGGCGAACCAATCAAACTAAGCAGGGCGTCAGATATAGAAATTGGGGCGGCCGCTTCCTCCGCGCTCAACACAGGCATTGGCGCGGTTGGAACATGAGGCCGATCGTAAAGAGGGGCCTCGTCGCCCAGCTCCTTGATCGGCAAATCAGCCTTTACTTCACCTTGATGCTTCACCACAAACCGAAGCGTGTCCGTCGTGCGTCCAATGATTGCGAAGTCCAGACCCCATTTTTTGAAGACCGCCTCAGCCTCCGCCTCCTTTTCGGGGCGCAGAACCATCAGCATGCGCTCCTGACTTTCGGACAGCATCATCTCGTAAGCTGTCATCCCAGCCTCGCGGCAAGGCACTTTGTCGAGATCGAGTTCGATACCAAGGTTCCCCTTGGCTCCCATCTCCACGGCGGATGAG
>Ga0315899_10000061_pt1 | contig 142191 bp, 136 predicted proteins | sample LakEriMetagenome_2_FD_203518 | JGI IMG/M metagenome (GOLD analysis project Ga0315899, IMG submission 203518) | Freshwater fungal communities from buoy surface, Lake Erie, Ohio, United States - Buoy 4 MA112 | ecosystem: Environmental > Aquatic > Freshwater > Lake | place: USA: Lake Erie, Ohio... | reverse complement strand
GCGAAGGTCCGCGAGATCCTAGTTGGTGTCGCGACTCCTCGAACATGCCCATCGAGTGGACAGGCCGCCTCTATATTGCTGCTTCGCCACCCCAAGATCTTTGCCTGCCACTCATGGGCGGCGTTAGAGAGATGGGGGCGGAGCCGCTACACTCCAAAGCTGGTATACTCCGCGTATAGCCCTAGTGTGGCCATGCAGACGCGAGTTCAGAAATGGGGAAACAGCCTCGGGGTGCGGATCCCGCGTGGTCTGGCAGAGGAGGTTGGGCTCGGCGCTGGTACTGAAGTGAGCCTGACGGCCAAGAATGGCGAGCTCGTTGTGAAACCTGCTCTTCCTACTCGCCTCAGTCTTGATGATCTCTTGGAAGGCGTTTCTGAGAGCAACATCCATTCGTTTGTTGATACGGGATCGGCTGTCGGCTCGGAGATCTTCTAGTGACAGTTACATACGTCCCTGATCGAGGAGATTTGGTTTGGCTTGAATTCACACCGCAAACAGGTAGTGAGCAAGCTGGAAGGCGACCTGCTTTGGTGATTTCGCCGAAGGCTTACAACGCAAAGGTTGGGTTGGCTTTGTTCTGTCCTGTGTCTTCTCGTGTCAAGGGTTATCCATTTGAGGTAGTCTTGCCGGAGGGTGGTGGTGTGATCGGTGTCGTTCTTTCAGATCAACTGAAGAGCCTTGACTGGCGTGCCAGGAAGGCGAAGCTTATTGAGCGTGCTTCGTCTGAGGTGCTGTCTATGGTTACAGCAAGGATCTTGCCCTTGCTTGTTCCTGACAATGCTGCCACTCTCTAACATGGCCATGCACCTGCCCCGCCACCGCAGATTCACTTTGCCCTTTGGAGATCTTCTCCTATGGCACTCTGCGGGCAGGTGATGGCCAGCGTTATACGCTTAGGATGCAAGCCTAAAGTCTTCAGTCTCCCCCATGAGCGCGACCCCTCGCGGAATGAGCATTCAGGAAGGGTATAGGGAATATGCCGATGGAAATTTCAGAGTTAATCGGCAGTATCAAAGAAAGCTTGTTTGGGGTTTAGACGAAAAGCGACGACTTATTGATAGCATCCTCAAGGGCTATCCAATCCCCCTGATCCTTCTTGCTACTAGAGTTGACGAGACTGGGACGAAGACATATGAGATTCTTGATGGGATGCAGCGCCTAAATGCGGTATTTTCGTACATTGAGAACAAGTATGACTTAAATGGCCTCCAATTTAATGTTGAGCAATTGGCCAGAGCAAAGCAACTTGCAGAGGCGGGAGCTTTCACTGCAGAACAGGCAAATGAAAGGCTACTAGACGAAAGGAGTTGTGCCAGGCTGCTTGAGTACACATTTGCAGTCACTGAGTTTCCGGCAGTTGATCAAGCCGCAGTTAATGAAGTATTTGGCAGGATTAATGCCTACGGACGAAGACTGAGCAATCAGGAGAGAAGACAAGCCGGTGTGGTTTCTCCGTTTGCAAACTTCATTCGAGAGGTTTCGTCAGAGATAAGAGGAGATGCTTCTGCTGAGTCATTGGATCTAGCTGACATGCCACAGATCAGCATTGAAGCAGGTGGAGAAAGCCTTGGCTATGGCGTCCAGGCAGACGATACCTTTTGGGTTAAGCAAGGTATCATAAGACGAAGCCAACTTAGAGAAGCAGAAGATGAACAGTTTTTGGCAGACCTAGCAATCTCAATCCTAGAAGAAGAGGCATTTGGCTTCAGTGGTAGTGCTCTCGATAACTACTACCAGGCAGATACTGACGAATACATCAATATCAATGCAAGGCTTAATACTTATGGTGTAGATGCGTTGAAAAATGGACTTATCTCAACACTTTCAATCATAAGAGAAGTGATAGAGGGTGTTGACAATGGAGCCAGAGCACTCCAAAGATGTATTCACCCAGCTGCGGGAGCAAACCCAATTAAAACTGGTTTCTACTCGATCTTTATGGCCTTCTATGAGTTGTGTATTCGCGAAGGGAAATCCCCATTCGATTCACAAGGTATAATGAATGCCCTTGCAAATGTTCAGGACAGGCTTTCAGTAGCTGCTGGTCAAATTCGCTCAGGGCCAAGGCAGCAGAACATAGCTGTAGTAAAAGGACTCATTCAGAACTTTTTTGAAGAGACAGAGCCTGCGGCTGCGCAACATGGGGCGGGGCTTGTAATTAGATTTGAGAACGCTCTTCGTCGTTCAAGAATTGAAACTAGTGCTTTTGAATGCAAGCAAGGCAGGGTGAGGCTGGATCCACAACGGACCGAGGACCCAGAATTATTGAACAAGTTAGTACAAACTATCTGTGGCATTGCCAACATCGGGCCATCCTCACAAGGAGCCATATTTATTGGTGTTGCCGATAACCATTCTGATAGGGATAGAATTCAGCAACTTGATCATGTGAGAGCACTGGAAGTTGGTAATAGGTACGTTGTTGGCGTCGGGCGGGAACTTGGTATTCTGAATGTCGATCTTGAGAGATACAAGCGCCAAATTGTTGATCACATTCGGGCTTCTGGTCTTAGTGACCCACTTCGCTCTACGGTGCTCAGCACCATAGACTGCATTGAGTATCGCGGTCTGTCAGTAGTCTGTATTTGGATACCTCAGCAAAGTGCCGTGTCTGATGTTGGCGATGTGGTTTTTGTAAGAGAAGGATCTTCTACTCAGCAAATTGAAGGTTTTAGGGCATCTCAGGCTGTCATTCAACGGTTTGTCTAGCGTATAACATCAAGATGCAGCGGGCGGGAGCGTGAATCACTGCCTTCTGTCAATTCGTCTGCCCGCCGCTGATCTTGAGCGTTCGAAGGATCGGAATCAAGGGAATTTAGGATTAAATAACTAGACTTCAACCATGTAGTCTGGCTTAGAACGGTCATCCAGCGCTGGAGCGTGCATACCCTAAACAGGCTATGGGCATGTATAGATAATGTGCACTTAGAATATCAAATACCAATACTCATCTTTAAAGGTGGCCGATGCAGGTTGTTTCAGCTGGTTTATGTCAGCTCTTATTGAAGCAGCAAGTTGCAGCGATTTTTGAATTCTACTCTCCAAGTCAGCACGAAGCTTCTTGGCCTCTTTTGAATTTTTGTCAAAAGTTTCTATAGCTGACTGTAGATCAGCAGACGCTTGTCGCCTAATCTTCATATATTTTGCCAACAATGCTTTCTCTTCACCCTTGAGAAGCCGATCATCAGAAGGTGGTTGATAGCCATTCATCAATTTAGTTTTCCACGCCAATAGAGATGACGTGAGAACAGGGCCAAATCCGCTAATTCCGTTAAGTCGTTCTGCTTTAATATCAGCTGCAGACTCAATTCCATAAGAAGCTAGGATCGACGATCTCCCAGGGCCAATTCCAGATATTCCAGCGTCAGCAATCAGCCAAGAGCGTAAGTAAGAGTCCTTATGCTGTTCGCGTAGAATATCGAGCTTACAAGCTATTTCTTTATCAAACTGATTCGTTAGAGATTGAATTGTTGACCATGCGATTTGAGCAGTTGAGATAATATTTGTTTGATTACTACCATTTCCCAAAGATTGCCAACTGGTCTTTAGCCCTGTGACATCTGCTTCGACTTGCGCGAGCTCAGCCTTGTATTTAGCAATTAGTTTCCTTATTGGCTTAGGAGAGTATCCAAAGCCAGCAATAAGCAGAATCGGTATAAAAGGCAATGAAGTAGTCTGACCCACGAGCAATATCATGAAAGCAAATAGACATGTCACTAGCCTCAATCTCCCTCTCCTCAAGATAGAGACTCGCTCAGTATCAGTTAGTCCGTAACGTGGTTGAATAGTAGAGAATCTAATTGTTGGAATTACATTCTTCTCTGCGGAGACTAGGGAGATTAGTTTCCAAGCTGCCTCTTCAGTCTTAGTTGGCAAAAGATCGGCCGGCTTGAATTTGGCAAGAGATTCAGAAGTATTATTAAATGACGATGCAGGCATCCTGGTCTCGAAGAATGATAAGCCTTTTCTTTCTAGAGCACACCAGATGCAGTTTCCAACAGAACTATCGTAGACATGGTTTGCGTTTGATTTGCATCTTGCAAGCCTTTGCCTCTGCTTTGATATTACTTCAAACCATCGCTTTGAACTAGTTCTGCCTTTAACTGCACCTATCTGGGTAAAGTCATTCTCAAAGACTTCTGCCACTTCCGAGCTGGCGACTAGCTTTGGTCTTATAGAGAGTGGGGGAGGCAACAAGCCTCTCTGTTTATAATCAGCTGCATAAGCATATCGAAACTCTCTAATATGTGATTCGATTGGAGTGTCCCCTGGGCCATTAAAGACACCCGCGAATGGATGCCGTCCCATAAATAGCAGATGAAATATCAACAGAGATAATCCAAATAAGTCATGATTAATATTGCGCTTGACAAGATCAAAGGACTGATTTGACGAAAGAAGCTCTGGAGGAGTAAACGATGGAACACCTACTCGACATTTAAATAAAGAACCGTTATGACTAAGCTGAAAGGAATCAGAGTCAATCAGTACAACTCTGCCATTCTTTCGGACTCTCAGTGAATTTGGATTTACGTCGCCGACTACAATTCCTAAGTCATGGACAACACTAAATACAGCCGTTAGATTTGCCGACAGCTGCAATAAGTTGTCCCATGATGCATTTGGCTGATTCTGCTTACGCCATGATGGGCTATAGAAATGGTGCAGTGGTTCGCTCTCGACAACTTCGTTCATGGTAAAGCCACATATTTCTCCACTGTTTGTATCAACAAGTGTAGCAATGGGCCATGCGCACGCATCCATAAGAGCAGGATTACATATTGAGATCATCGCTTTAAGCTTTTCCTGCCTTTCACGATCGGGAAGCTTATTGTATATCTTTGCGATGATCCCTTTCTGACCCTCATTCGCTACACGATAAACCTTTCCCTCTCCCCCAATGCCCAAGGGAACCTTGGAGATCTTTAGGGATTCTCCCGAAGGCAAGACAATTGGCATTATCTAAATGCTAGAACCACTGTCTTATCATCAGATACGGCGGAATTCACTCGTTCAGACTGTAGAAACGTATCTAGTGCCAACTGCATGTCTTGTTCTGATAGATGAGAGAGTCTCTTAAACTTGTCAAGCAATACAGATACAAAGCCTGAGACAGGAACTTTCTTCTCATAGTCGCATGCTATCGCCTGGATTCCATCTGTCGCTAAGAACCAGCTATCAGGAATAGTGCAAGTCAAAGAAGAATCAAGGGTTTGGGTATTGCTTCGCCAATCTCTCCCTGTTAGAGAATGGGTCACATTTGCATACTCTTGACTAGGCCAGAAGAGACAACCAGATACATTGTTTGATAGGCCAACAATGATTCCATCTCCAATCTGTGCAGCAGCATACCTATCAGGGCCCACAACCAAGCAAATACAAGTGGCAGCGAGTTCATTTGCTGAAATTGCAAGTCTAGTCGCGCCTCTAGCAAGACACTGGTTAGCATGGCCCAGAGAATGCACTATCAAGTCGGATAAGTTGGGAATAACAGATGAGCGCTGAAGACAGCTACAAATGCAACTTGTTACCTCGGATGTGATTATCTCTGAACCGATGTCAGAATGCTTTGCAGATCCACAACCATCAGATACTACTATGATAAGATAATCCCCAAACCTTGTATGGACACTCCTGTGCTTATTCGAATCCTGGCAAGGCACTCCACAAGCAACATGAGTAGCACCTAAGAAGCTTGATCCGCATGTCCGCCAGTTCACTTGTTACACCTCAGCCCACCCTGATGGGGATTTCAATGCAACAATATCTCCAGGTGTAGATTGAGATACACTAGTGACGGAAGCGGATAGCCAACTAAAAAACTCTTTGAAGTTAAGCCCCTTTAATCGGAGAGGCTCTCGAACAGATAGATTTCCAAGCGTTTGCATGTCGGCATCAGAAATACCAATAGCAAAAAAGGCTAATGCTTTATCTTTTTCTCCTAGCGCAATTGCTTCAGAAGCATCAGAAATGTCATCCGTAGGGGAACCATCGGTTATAAGAATCATCCAAGGTCTAAAATATGAAATTCCATTTTGCTTGTAAAGCTTCTTGCGATCCTGAAGCATGCCACAGCCTTTTACTATAGCTTCACCAATAGGAGTAACGCCTTCAGCACTGCAAGTTGGTGGCCGGGACTGAGTGAGAACTGCGAAGTCTTGAACTACTTTTACAGGACCAAACGTGACCACTGCAACTTCGACTCGTTTGGCGGCCAAGGTATCAGAACATACTTCTTCCCAAAACTGTTGCAAACCTTGATTAAGTTCTTGGATAGGGCTGCCCATCATTGATCCAGAAGCATCCAAAAGGAGAACTACTGGACATCTGGGCTCAGGGTTAATCGCAAACTCCAGGTCATCAAAGCTGATATCGACTTGATCAATTGAATTTACTGACTCCATTGGAAAGTACTTGATCGCAACTACGACCATGTTACCGCGACCAGCGGCCCATCTAATCCACGAACCGGTCTGTGCCATGGGCCCAATGAGGCTTCCTGTGGTGATGCGACACTTCGAACACACCCCTCGAGTGGACAGGCCCCCACCAGATCTCTGCTCCACCACCCCAGACTCCCTGCCTGCCACTAAGGGGCAGCGTTAGATGGGCAAGGGCTTTGATCCGTTCATGAATGACGCGATTACTCACAGGCTTGCCCAAATCTCCTCGGACATTCTGGCAGGAGAAGAATCTCCGATGCCGACTGTTCGCGAATTCCTATCGTGGGCAGGAGCTGAGAGGCGAGGAACTTCAATAGTTATACGGCTACAGAAGTTATTGAACGAGAATGCCCTTGCAACGATTCCAGACTTTGAATCTGCATATATTGACTCACAGATATCCTTTGCGCGTACAGATCAAGCAGATAATCAGCCGATCCCCGGAGCTGCAAACGAACCCGTCGCAGAAATAACATCCGAAACCTCTCGGCCTTCCCCTCGGCACTTATACCTTGATCCCGCTTATAGGATTTCTAAACTAGAAGCTGCAAATATTATTCCTGAAAGCGTTAAACCCGATGAGCCATTGCAAGTAGCCACGACCAAAATGCTGGCACGTGGTTACTCGCAACTGCCAGTAATGACCAATGAAAGAAATGTCAAGGGAATAATTACATGGGCCGGGATAGGCTCTCGTTTGGCGCTCGGAACTTGTACGGGAGTACAACCTGTTCGAGACTTCATGGATCAGCATACGGAAGTTAGCTCTACAGCGTCGCTGTTCGAAGTTATTGGTTTAATTGCACAGACTGATCATGTACTCGTCCGTGCGGAGGACGGCAGGATCACAGGAGTGATTACCGCAAGCGATATTAGTCTGCAGTTTAGGCAGCTGACAGAGCCATTTCTTATATTAGGAGAAATCGAGAATAATGTCAGAAGGCTTATAGGCCAGCACTTTTCCTTAGAGACGCTCAAGACGGTGCTTGACCCCGAAGATGCGGAAAGGCAGATCGAGGGTGTATTTGACCTTACATTCGGTGAGTATATTCGACTATTGCAGAACCCTGCTAACTGGGAATTGCTTGGCCTACAGATTGATCGAGCCACGTTTACCTCAAGCTTGGACTCAGTACGCCTTATCCGAAACGACGTGATGCATTTTGATCCTGATGGCATTGCCAGTAACCGACTTGAAGAGCTGAGGACTTTTTCTGGTTTTTTGCAAAGATTGCACGCTTTGAAGGCCATCTAACATCCAGATACAGAAGACGGGAGCGGAGGCTGGATCCTATGCTGAGATCTCTGCCCGCTTCTGATCTGGAGCGTTCGAAGGATCGGTAAGTCCGAGCAGCACTATCTCAGGATGACAGACGTAGCTGTTGGGGCTCGGCCGGTATACGCGAGCGCCGTTTAGGGGATGACAGACCATGCAGTCCTTGACAGGATGGATAAACAACATGGGTACCGCAGCCTACGAATGGAGAAAGTCAAGAGCATTCGCCACCTGCTTGCGAAGGAGTTGCCGGCCACAAGCTTGATTGCCTATCCCCTAGCCGTGTTTATTCTGGGGAACCTGATGTTTGATCGGTTCGGCGCTCCCTTTGCGGTCCATGTCCTGCAAGCGGCTGGCTCAGTGATGGCTGGCGCCAATCCCAATGAAGCAATTTCGGATGGCCATGGCTGGGCTGCAACGGCCCTTCTGTATTTACTCGTCTCCTTTTTTATATTGATGGCATTGTTCCGCTGGATGTGCACGAGAGCAAAGGGATGGCTCGCTTTTGGATACCTTTCGATTGCCAGTTCGCTGATTGCGCTTGGCATCTCTCACTTGGCAAATGTCGATAAGCATAATCGGCCTGCCAAGGCGATCTTCTTGTTTACTTTCCGCAGCCTTCAGGTCGACAATCAGCTGCAGACTGCTCCTATTCTTGCTTCAATTAACCATACATTGCTAACTATTAATCTGCTTATGATTGTAGTGCCTGCTGTCCTTTGTGCCTTTGGCCCCCTGCTGGTGCGTCCGCCGAACGGCGCCTGGACGGAGGAAGAGCTAATGATGCGTGTCAAGGATGCGCGCCTGCTTGGCATGATGGCATCGACCTTTCTGGTGGCTGGTGTGCTGCACATGTATGCATGGATGACATGGGCGCCGGAGCTGTTGAATAAGGATGGGCTAGAGACGGTGGTTGGTAGCGTGGTCTTCTACTGGGGTTCAGTATTTACATTGATGTTGGCCGCTTACTATATCCCGATCCTGCTGGTGCTGCAGAAACGAGCCGAGGCTGTAATGGAGGCCCAACAGGTGCCCCTAATCGAGCGGGACCAATGGTTGCAGCGAAGGGGCCTGTCTGTGCGCATCGCCAATCAGGTGCCACAAGTGATTGGCATCCTGGGGCCACTGATTGCTGCCCCGATTGGCAAGTTTCTGGCCAGCCTCAGCGAGCTGGCGCCCAAATGATCGATTCTTCCCTGGTCGCAGGAATCGCTGGCAGGTTGCCACTCGGAGCTATAGATCGGCGATGGCCTGGCCGAGCGAAATGCGGTAAACGCGAAATGGCTAAGAGATGGTTCCAAAACATAGGTTCAACAAAATCGAAGCGTTAACTTAACAGAAGCGAATCGCGTATTGCCAATGAATACCCAAAATATCTTCGAACAAGCCCTTCGAGTGGACAGGCCGCCATCAACTCCCAGCTTCGCCACCCCAAGCCCCTTGCCTGCCACTCAGGGGCAGCGTTCGAAGGATCGGGTCCGCACCACCACCAGCAGCACGAAATACTGCGGGTACCGCACCCACGCCTGTAGCGACCGTTTGGAATGGCCTTGAGGAAGCTGATCAGGTCGGTCGGAACAGTCTGATCGGCTGCGGTGGATTCAGTTCCGGGCATCCGGAGTGGGAAGTCCCGCTGTCCAAAGCAAAGACTGACAGGCCCGCCAAGAGCTAAAAGGACAGACTTTTAGGCGGCCCTGATGAGTCCTGGATCGTGGGCTATGGCCATTCATACGTCAGAGTTCTGCCCGGGAGCAGAGAACGCAGTGGTCGCAAGGGGGCGCCAAGAGCGCCGACCGGTTTTCCAGAGCCTCCTCAGGTCTCTTTCGATGGCATCAATTTCTGCTGACTGTTCTTGAGATCCAGCGTGTAGGTGGAGACCGAGTTCCAGAAGCCAGATCCACCACTGGCCAGCAGGCCCAGAACAATCACATGAAAGGAGTGGTTCGCCTCCAGCACATCAGTGGAAACGTAACTGCTCGAGAGCCATGCCGTGGCCATTCCAGCCACGACAGCCATGAGTTGGAGGCGGGTCTTCCGTTGGCGCTCCCTAGCCGGCTCAGTTTGTTTTTCGCTCAGCCAGGCATAGGGAAGCAAGCCCTTGATGATTTCAACCAACCGTTCTGTGGCCACACTCAGGGACAGGATGAGTGTGACGAATGATGTGATGCTGTCAGATTCCATGGCGCCCATGCAGTGCGATGTTTCGACAACGAAAGGGCGGCCTAGGAGGCCGCCCGAAGACTGTCGTTCTCAGGCCTCCTTGCGCCCATTCACCAGGTAAATGGCGTCGGATGTCGCCGCGGGCTTGTAGGTAAAGGGCCCAGCCTTGGCGGTCTGCTGCAGATCGCTGGGCAGCAGCGGCCAGATTTCGCTGAAGTCTACACTGACGAACTTCGTCTTGCCATTAACGATAATTCCTTTAGCGTTCGGCTGGCAATTCAGTGCTTCAATCTTCTTCCTGGCTGCATCCTGGACATCCTTGTTGCCCGTGACATAGACAACATAGCCGTCATTGGAGATTTTGGCGGCAGCATCAAGAGATTTCTGTTTGTCATCAAAGAAAACGATCTTCGTCTCCTTGATCTCAACCGGGCAAGTGGTGGCGTCGGGGATGCCGGCGACGACGGAGTACAACAGGGACGTTCCTCCGGATCCTGCTAGGGGAGCCTCAAAGGAAATCCGCCTGTCTGTGTCGGTAATGGATGGCACGGAGGAGGAGAAATCCAGATCGGCAATCTGGAAGCTTCCGTCTCCAAGCTTGTCGCTAAGTTCTTTCACGTTCAACGGCACGGCAATATCGTAGCCGGACTTCTTCAGGTTATCCACCTGAGTGTCCTGACGTTTTGCGTTGATCGAAAAGCTGGTGAGGCCTACATCGGGTGTGGCGGCATAGGCGGCCGAAACCAATGAACCAGGAATGATCAAGATGCTGAGCGCAAGCAACAGTGCGCTGGCATTGCGTGCCAAAGATGACAGGCCCTCTGTAAGTTTTGTTGGTTTCATCGTGGGGATGGTGAGAAGTTGGTCTTGAGCTGAGCTGCAAGAGCACACATTCGCTGGCCAGAATCAGCTTTTGGATGTGTGCAGAGGCTCTCCCGGTGATGCATGGACAAGCACCCCAGGCGATCGCCTGGAGGGTTGAATCCATCTGGACGAGGTGTTTTACATCGGGAGAGCCTCCTGCCTTAGATTGATGAATCTGAGTTGTTGTTGCTACCAGGGATGATCAAGGAAGCCTGGTCAACCATTTACCACGGCACGTGTGTCTCCCTCAGGCCGGGAGCTTCTGCAGTTGATGGTCGAGCCGATCTTCCAGGGCCTGGTTCCGGGAGGTCACCGAGGTGATCAGTGGGTAGTCAAAACACGGATTGATGACCTGATCAGCCAGGGGGAATCCAAGCGGTCGCATATGGCCGCCAAGGAATGGTTCCCGCGCCGACCCCTCCGGCCTGTTCAGTGTCTGGTAGAACCATTGAATGGTGTCACAAGCCAGATTGTCGGAATCAAACCTTGCCAGAACGAGCAGATGAAAAAGATCTGCTTTCTTGATCAGTCTCTTGGTTTCCGCCGAGCTTGGTTGTACACCCCAGCCCAGATTGTCGATCCACTTGGCGAGAGCTCTGGGCCGTACGGCGCTGGAAGTGTCACTGGCGACGGGAGCCAGCAGAATGGACTTTTGGTCCCGGATGAACAGATCGTTGTAGATGAACGCTGGATGGATGGATGCTTGCTCAAGTAATTTCTGGCTGTGGGCGTTGCATCTTGAGACCAGTTTCCTTGAGGTCATGGCGTCCAGCTTTAGACCCTCCCTGAGCACCTTGAGCTCAGCCACAACCTTCTCGACGATCTTGCTGCGCTTGGCCTCTTTCCCCGGTATCGGATCGAGGACCTCGGAGACGAAGGCTCTGAGGGCATCATCTTGTTCAGGAAGTTTTCCAGCACTTTCGAGGAGAGCGATATACTTGCAGCCAATACTATGCCCGAGCCAGACATAGTTATGTGCAGCCAGGTACACACTTGGGTCGCCACCATCTGCGATGGCCCTGGCGACGAGCTCAGGCAGCAGTGCATACTGCTCCCGAATCAGAAAGAACGACTCTCTGTAGTGATTGAAGCTGAAGCTGAAGGGTAAAATGACGACGGTATAAGCCTTCTCATAGAAGTAGTTGATCAGGTGCCGATAGAACAGTGTGGGGCCGAAGGTTCCGAAAAACGCTCCACCTACGAATTGCACGACACCCTCTGGCTGCGGATGAAGTGCTACCCAGCTATGGGAGATTGGCCTGAACTTGAGTTTCGGCATGAACTCTGCTCTGCCAGATGAACTCGTGGCACGCTACTTCAAGCCTGATCGACTGATGTAACTGAGGTGACGGATGCGGGTGTCGTAAGTAGCCTGGGCTATGGCGACGCCAAGCACGCTGGTATAGACCGTCACTGGGCAAAAACAGGTGACTGCCGTACTCAGCCTCAACCGCGGAGCACCGCAGGGTCTTGCCATCACACACCTGCTGGTCCAAACCCTAGCTCCCGTCTGGATTGTGGCTGATGATCCATGCCTGCAGATCCTGGCCGAAATTCTGCAGGTGGGCCTTATTGCACAGGTAGAGGAAGGTGGCATCCGGCGACGAACCCTTGAAATCCAGGCCCAGCGCCCCGTTGAGCACCTCCCGGTGCCGCTTGGCGAACCCCTCTAGATCACGGGAGCTGCGACAGTCGCTCAGGATCCCCAGTAACGCCAACAGCAGCAGGAACCATTTCGGGTAGCGCACGCCGCGGCGGTAGCGGCCATCAGGGATGGCCCTGAGGACGCCGATCAGGTCTTCAGCAGCGGGCTGATCGACAGTGGCAGAGCGGGTTGTGCCATTGGCATTGAGAAATCCCGCTGAGCAAACCTAATCCTGACAGACCTGCCAAGGGCTATGCAGATAGACGTTTAGGCGGCCTTGGGGTGTTGCGAGGATGGGCCAACAGATTTCTCATCGAATCCTGCTTATCTATCTGACTTCGGCACAAACCGATCGTGGCGATGCCACATGATATAGGTCCATGGATTATTCTATTGTGTCACAACGAGACCCATCATCATTGGGCTCTTGAACAGTTTCGGCCTCTCCAGCCTCCTTTGCATAGCTGTGAAGCTATTTTTTCGGAAACATATACTTCTGCTCAAGCGCTCTGGATTCGCTCCTGCATTGACGCTGGGTCATAATGAACGGGAAGTTGTGCAATTGCAATCTGTCCTCCAAGAGCAAATTGGCTCAACAAGCTCGGTTTTTAAGCGTTACGAGAATGTCCCGCTTCACTTGCTGATGCTGCGTTAATCCGATTAGCAGAGATCAACGTCTCCACTTCGCTTCTCACTACCGTCATAGACTTCCATATCTACAGCGACTATTGGAGACAACCGATTCAATGATCATTCCAAAATTATAGGTGATTCTGCGGTAAATGTGAAGCCATGCGCACTTTGCCTATCGGGAAGCGACACTTCGAACACACCTCCGAATGGACAGGCCCCCGCAATGCATCTGCTGCGCCACCCAAAACTCCTTGCCTGCCACGCAGGGGCAGCATTCGCCAGATAACTCCATGATCGTCCGTATTTTTCGTATCGAGATTGATCCTGCAACCCGCTCTGCTTTCGAGGCCGGGTTTCAATCGCTATCGGTCGATGCCGTAACGCAGTCGCCCGGTAACTTGTCCTGCGACATCGGGATGCCGACCCGCTGGTCGCCAAATACATACGCGATGATCAGCCGATGGCGCGACGAGGATGCTTTGGTCGCGTTTGCCGGTCCGGAGTGGAACGTGGCTGTGATACCCGCTGAAATGGAGCGGTTTGGGAAAAACTACTCAGTCTAACATTACGTGATCAACGATGCAGCCGATGCTGAACCACACAATGCAGCGGACTCGCAATAGAATCGAAAGGAGTTTTTCGCACAAGGTCTCGGCTTCGCGTGAAGGGACAGAAAAGAAAATCCCAACTCGCCTTAAGCCATGACTTTTGACAACAAGACGATCTGCGCTTTCACATCCATTCTCCAGCCGAAACACACAATTAACCATCAACACGGCGCGCATTAGGCTCGGCCTAGAGACACCTTTAGACCAGGGCACATTGCAAAACCTCAAGCAGTGCGGAAGTTTTGCAATGTGCAGATGCGTTTTGTAGATGGCGATAGAGGGCTTCAGGGTCCGCAATGGATCCGCGATTTCTTTCTCAGATCTTGCGCTTGTCCAAGGCATCAACCAGCAGCGTCACAGCAGAGGCCAGTTGGGTCTGCGGGTCAGGCGCGGCGTCTACTTTATCAGCGCGTCGCATGGTTTCGATACTGCGCACGATCAGAAAAACGACGAAGGAGATCACCAGGAAATTGATCAGGGCAACCAGCACCGCACCAGCAGGCCAGTTAGCGATAGCGGCCACATTGGCTGCCTTCAGAGCAGGTTGCAAAAGATTGCCCATCACCAGGCTCACCACTGCATCCACCACCTTGCTGAAGGCCCCACCAATGACCACTGCCACTGCAAGGTCTACGACGTTTCCCTTGTTGATGAAGGCCTTGAAGTCCGAAAGCAGGCTGGAACGAGCCATGAAGAATTAACGACCGAACCAACCTTGCCATAAGAAGCAGAGTGAGGCAACACTCGCGACGCAGATCGGCATTCTTGGCCTCTGGAGGCAAGACAGTGGGGCCGTGTGAGTGAAGCCAAGCCCCCCCCAGTCGCGGCCTGTCCTTGGAGCACTGTTCAGGCGATCGTCGCCGATGAGCCAAACCAGGGATCATATGACTATCGATATATTGGCAAGCATCGATCAACGCTGGGTGTTGAGCAGCGACACATTCAAGACGCTCCAGTGGTTGGAACGCCTCAAATCTTTCTGCGCCAACCCACGCTCTTTGCCTGCCACTCAGCGGAAGCATAGAGATAGACGTTGTGAAAGCAACGATCAACATCCACAACGCCGAGCGTGTGCTCCATCGCACCGAACCCGGCGCTCGCGTGCTGGTGTCGGTCGGCACCCCCCTGTTCTTCTGTGTTCGTCGGGCTGGGAAAACCGATACCGATGAGTTCTGCGTTCCGCTCCGATCTGTAGCCGAGCGGTGCCGACTCGGCGTTCTGGGACACTGCAGAGCTGCGCCCCCGGATCGGGGTGCCCGGCGCCCGGCCAGGGCCCATTGCTACCTTCTGGGTGTTGCGGCCAGGCGATCGGTGTGAGCCAACTCCGGCAAGCCGATCCCATCAGCACCCTGCTTGCGCCGATCGAAGCCTGGTTCAGCCAGCAGGGCTGGACGCCGATGGCCTTCCAGCGCCAGGCCTGGGAGGCCTACCTGGGCGGTGAGAGCGGCCTGATCCAGGTGCCCACCGGATCCGGCAAAACCTATGCCGCGGTGATGGGGCCGATCGCCGAGATGCTGCAGAAGGCTGACCCATCGGCTGTAGCGGGCCAGCCACAGGCGGGGCTCGCGAGGTCTCTCCATGATTCTGTACAGCTTGTACAGAATCATGGAGAGCTCAAAGTCTGCAACGGCGCCTCGGGGTCAGGCGAGCCCACCGCCACCCAGGCCGCAGCCCCAGCAGCAGCCACAACCACATCCCAGCGATCACGCCGTGGACTGCAACTGCTACTGATCACCCCCCTGCGGGCCCTCAGCCGCGATCTCGCCCTGGCGATCGAGCAGCCGATCGAGGCGATGGGCTGGCCGCTGCGGGTGGCGATCCGCAATGGCGACACCAGCAGCCACGAGCGCGGCAAGCAGTTGCGCAGCCCGCCCGAGATCCTGATCACCACCCCTGAATCCCTGTCACTGCTGCTGGCCAACCCGAGCGCCCCACAGCTGTTCGAACAGCTGCAGGCCGTGGTGCTCGATGAATGGCACGAGCTGATGGGCAGCAAGCGGGGCGTGCAGACCGAGCTCTGCTTGAGCTGGCTACGGCAGCTGCGGCCGGGCCTGCGCACCTGGGCGATCAGCGCCACCATCGGCAACCTGGAGGAGGCGGCCCGGGCGGCCGTGGGCATGGGGGGTGCCGAGCCGCGGATCGTCTCCTCCAGCATCGAGCGCCCCACGGCGATCCGCAGCCTGCTGCCCGACTCGATCGACGGGTTCCCCTGGGGCGGCCACCTGGGGCTGCGCATGTACGAAGAGCTGGTGGCGGGCCTGGATCCGGCCGTGAGCACCCTGCTGTTCACCAACACGCGCAACCAGGCCGAGCGCTGGCACCAGTGCCTGCGCTTCGCCTGTCCTGAGATGGAGCACAGCCTCGCCCTGCATCACAGCGCCATCGATCGCGCCGAGCGCGAGGCGATCGAGGCCCGCGTGAAGGCCGGTGAACTGCGCTGGGTGGTGTGCACCAGCTCCCTGGACCTGGGGGTCGACTTCCAGCCGGTGGAACGGGTGGTGCAGATCGGCAGCGCCAAGAATCTGGCGCGGCTGCTGCAGCGGGCCGGCCGCAGTGCCCACTGCCCGGGAGGCACCTCCCAGGTGCTGTTCATGCCCACCAATGCCCTGGAGCTGCTGGAGGTGAGCGCCATGCGCCGAGGCCTGGCCGAGGGACTGGTGGAACACCGCCGGCCGCCCAGGCTGCCACTGGATGTGCTGTTGCAGCACCTGGTGAGCCTGGCCTGCGGCCCCGGCTTCGAGCCCAACCGGGAACTGGCCGCGGTGCGCAGCTGCTGGAGCTACCACCAGCTCACCGAGCAGCAGTGGCACTGGTGCCTGCGCTTCCTGGAGGAGGGCGGCGAGTGCCTCGGCGCCTATCCGCGCTACCGCAAGCTGGAGCGCGATGGCGAGCGCTACGTGGTGCGGGAGCCAGCCATCGCCCGCCTGCATCGCTTCAACATCGGCACCATCACCGCCGATCGCTCTGTCACGGTGCGCTTCGTGCGCGGCGCCGTGATCGGCCATGTGGAGGAGGCCTTCATCGGACGACTCAAGCCGGGAGACGTGTTCTTCTTCGCGGGCCGGCAACTCGAATTCGTGCGGCTGCGGGAGATGACCGCCATGGTGAAGGCCACCACCCGCAAGAGCGCCACGGTGCCGGCCTGGGCCGGCGGCCAGATGGCCCTTTCCGATCTGCTCAGCGCGCACCTGCGCTCCGAGGTGGATCGCTGCGCCCTGGCCGTGGCTGGAGAGGGCTCACTGGATAGTGCTGAATTGCAGGCCCTGGCGCCCTTGCTGCAGCGCCAGCAGGAGCTTTCTCGCCTGCCACGCCAACACCAGTTGCTGCTGGAGCTGTGCCGCAGCCGCGAGGGCAGCCATCTGTTCGTTTACCCCTTCGAGGGGCGCTTCGTGCATGAGGGCATCGGCTTTCTCTGGGCCTGGCGCCTCGCCCGCCATCAGCCCAGCACGATCACGGTGTCGGTGAACGACTACGGCTTTGAGCTGTTGGCCCCAAGGGGCTACCGCTTTGATGAGCTGTTGGAGCTTCACGGCGACACACTGCTCGACACCGCCCATCTGGAGGTGGACCTGGAGCAGGCGGTGAACCTCTCTGAGCTGTGCCGCCGGCGCTTTCGCTCCATTGCCCAGGTGAGCGGCCTGGTGAGCCAGGCGATGCCGGGTCAGAACAAGACAGGCGGCCAGCTGCAGATCAGTGCGGCACTGCTGTTTGATGTGTTCCAGAAACACGAACCGGGCCACCTGCTGCTGGATCAGGCGCGCCGCGAGGTGATTGAGGAACAGCTGGAATTCGATCGCCTGGAGGGGGCCCTGCAACGGATGGCCGGCTGCGAATGGCTGCTGGAGCGCACCGCCCGGCCCGGTCCCCTGGCCTTCCCGTTGCTGGTGGAGCGCCTCAACAACCGCATGAGCAATGAAAGTGTTCTGGAGCGCGTGCAGCGGCTGATCGCGGAGGCCCAGCGCCATGAAGGGCAAGGCTGAGCTCTCCATCGCAGGTGGTTCTGCCGCAAGCTGATGCCATCCCGCAGCTCTCTGGCTGCGGAGCGGCGGTTTCTGGCGGCAGTGGCGCTGGCCCAACCCGCAACGCAACCGGTGGCACCCAGGATGGAATGGCCCACCAGCCGCGCCCTCATCGGCCGACCGCTGGGCTCCCGGCGGGTCCGTCTGCGGATGGACCGCGGGAAGGGGGATGGTTCGCCGTCCCCCTCCTCAACACGGTGGCTGCTTTCCCATTGAGTCGCTAGAGAAGGAAAGCACCGGGCGCGATGGCTGTGGCCCCTCCAACGCCCTGGCAAGCGAATCCTTGGCGGCGCTTCAGCGTGCACTGGTTGCCGTTCGCCGTTTTCGCCGTGGGCTTGCTCAGCACGGCCGTGATCGGTGAGAGCCAGCGCCGCTTCAGCGCCGGTGAGCACCTGCGGCTGGAGCGCGATCTGGCCCACGACATCGCGGGCTCCATCGGCAACAAGCTGAACACCGATCGGGCGCTGCTCTCCGCCGTTACGGGCCTGTTCAACGCCTCGGAGCAGGTCACGCTGGCGGAATTCCAGAGCTTCTTTCGCTCGCTGGACCTCTCGCTGGAAGCGCTGCAGGGCATCCAGGGTGTTGGCTATGCCGCGGTGGTGCCCGGCAACGCCATCACGGCGTTTGAGCAACGCATCCGGCGCGAGGGACAACCGGAATTCAGGATCTTCCCGCCGGGGCCTCGCCCCCTCACCACGGCCATCGTCTACCTGGAGCCGCTGGATTGGCGCAATGCCCGCGCCATCGGTTTCGACATGTATTCCGAATCCACCCGCCGCCAGGCCATGCACTGGGCCGCGAGCACAGGCCAGCCCAGCCTGAGTGGACCGGTGCGGCTGGTGCAGGAAGGGCAGAGCCACCAGCAGATCGGTGCGCTGATCTACGAGCCGATCTACCTGGAGCCCAACAAGCCGTTCACCTCTGAGCGCGACAGGCTCCGCCGGCTGCGGGGCTGGGCCTACTCGCCCCTGCGGATGGGCGATCTGATCAATGCCGTGCTCACGGGCCTCAACAACCCGGACCTCGCCGGCACCGGCGTTTTGATCTACGACGGCGACAGCCCCATTCGCGAGCTGCTGCTCTACGACAACCTGGGACTCCACAGCACCAGCAAGCTGGACCATCCCACCTGGGTGAGCGTGCCGATCGCCAATCGCGAGTGGTTGATCGGCATCCAGCTCAGTCGTAACAACCTCCGCCCCGATGGCCTGAGCCTGAACCTGGCTCTGATCGGGCTGTTCGGTGTGCTGAGCAGCCTGCTGGCCGCCGTGATCACCCGGATGCTGGTGAACAATCACCTGGCCCTGCGCCAGGCCCTGCAACTGGAGCAGCAGGTGGCCCGGGAGCGGGCCCTGGCCAGCACCGTGTTTGAGACCAGTCCCCTGGGCATCGTGGTGACCGACCCGGACGGCATCGTGGTCAGCACCAACCAGGCCTTCAGCCAGCTGAGTGGCTATTCGCAGGTGGAAGCCCGCGGCCACAAGGCCAACCTGCTCAAGTCGGGCCGTCACGACGAGGCGTTCTACCGGCAGATGTGGCAGTCGATCATCCAGAAAGGGCACTGGAACGGTGAGATCTGGAATCGGCACCGCAACGGCCAGGTGCGCCGCCACGACCTCAACATCACCGCTGTGCTCGACAACCAGCAGCAGATCGTCAACTTTGTGGGACTGCTGCGCGACGTGACGGATCGCTACACCCAGGAGGAGCAGATGCGCCACCTCGCCACCCACGACTACCTCACGGGATTGCCCAACCGCGCATTGCTGATGGAGCAACTGCAACGCGCCCTGGCCCTGGCCCGTCGCCAGGGCGGCCGGGTGGGCCTGCTGTTCCTTGACCTCAACGGCTTCAAACCCGTGAACGATCGCTTCGGCCATGCCAGCGGCGACCTGCTGCTGCAGGCCGTGGCTCAACGGCTGCAGCAGAACGTGCGCGAGTGCGACACCCTCTGCCGCCAGGGCGGCGATGAGTTCGTGCTGCTGATCCCCGATGCCCCAGACCTGGAGCAGCTGCGGCATCTGGCCGAGAAACTGCAGCAGGCGGTGGCCGGCCCCTATCCCGAACTGGCGGAGGAGATGCGGATCTCCGCGAGCATCGGCATCGCCCGCTGGCCCGACCACGCCCAGGACGCCGACAGCCTGCTGGACGCGGCCGACATGGCGATGTATGCCGCCAAGGAAGCCCCGGCCGACCACATCGCCCTGGCCACACCCCAGGGCTAGTACAGGCGTATCATGCCTGGAGCGGGTTCGCAGGGGCGAGGGGTGTGCTGCACCAGCACCAACAACAGCCGCTGTTTCTGGCGGTTCGCCTGGGGGACCTGGTGGTTGTTCAGGCCGGCAGCGACTGGTGGATCGGCCAGGTGATTCATGTGGAGGGGAGTGCCCGCAGCCAGGCCCCCTCCCTGTTTCAGGTGGCCTGCGTCGACACCGGCATCATCCGCAGCGTGAACGGCAACACGGTGGTGGCCATCCTCCAGGCCCCAGCGGCGCCTGCCGGGCCGGTTTCAGGAACGTTCCAGCCGCCGGACGATCACCCCCATCAGCACCAGGGAGCCGGCCAGTGCAATCAGCAGGGCAATCGTCATGGCGCGGCAAGGCGGGTCGAGTGATTATCCCTGGCAGCAGCAGGAGCGGGAGGATTCAACCGTGGAGGCGATGAGCGTGGTGTTCGTGTACGGCACCCTCAAGCGCGGCTGCAGCAACCACCACTGGCTGGCCGGCGCCGAGTACCGCGGCGAGGCGCAGCTGCCCGGACTGGCCCTGCACAACCTGGGGCCCTTCCCGATGGCCGTGGCCAGCAGCAGCGCCACGGCCCCGCTGTGCGGGGAGCTCTACGCGGTGAGCGCCAGCCAGCTGGCCCTGCTGGATCAGCTGGAGGGCGTGCCACGGCTCTATCGGCGTGAACAACGGCAACTGGCCAGCGGTGCCGCGGTGTGGGTGTATCTCGGCTCTGCGCGCCAGGTGAAACATGCGCCCCTGCTTGAACAGGGGCGTTGGGAGGCACCGCAGGATGGCGCGCCAGGCTGACAGGGACTCTGCCCACGTCGCCATGGCCAGCCCGATCCCAACACCGCGGCAATCGCGCCTGATCCGTGTGGCGCTGGTGGCCAGCGCAGGGCTGCTGGGCATCACCCCGTGCACCGCTGTCGCCGGCGACACCCGCCGCGATTGTCAGGCCTGGGCCAGCGCCAGCGGCGCGGCGAAGATCACGATCGCCAACCGCATCGGCCAGGAGCAGTTGCTCACCAAGACCCACAAGCTGGCGGAGCTGCAACCGGGAGTGAGCGAGAACCTCTACAGCAGCAGCGACATCCAGCGCCTCTGCCACCGCTATTAGATCGCCACCAGCCAGCGGCCTGCACCGGCCAGCACCAGGGCCAGAGCCGAGGCGCTCAGCCAGGCCAGGCGACTGGTCTGCAGCAGCCGTCGCAACACCACCACGCTGGTGACCAGCCCCACCACCACCGCCATGCTCTGGCAGAAGGCGATCACATGCACATCCGCCCGCCAGGCCGGCAGCCCGGACGCCCAGGCGGGATCCAGTGAAGCCAGGCTCACCGGCAGCAGGGTTCCGGCCTCCGCCATGCCAACGGGCAGATGGCGCGCCAGCAGCAGGGCCCACACCAGGGGCAGCAGGCCGTAGAGGCTGCGGCGCAGCCGAGGGGCCGAGAAGAACGGCCGTGCCAGCAGAAACAGGGCCGAGGGGAGCGCCAGAGCCAGGCTGGCGAAGGCCAGCCGCGGCAACAGTGGCCCCTGCACCAGGCTCTCGGGCGCCAGGGGCCACCAGCCCAGCAGTTTGTGCCAGTGGTGCAGGCAGAGATCGCCCGCCAGCACGAGAATCAGGCCGGGTTCGCCCACAGGGGGATCCATCTCCCGCTGCAGATCGGCGGCGGGGGGCCGCAGGGCCAGCTGCACCGAGCGATGGGGGCAGGCCTGGGCACAGGTGAGACACAGCACGCAGTTGCGGTTGTCGCTCAGGTGGGCCGGATGGGTGGCGAGCGGACAGCCAGCCGTGGCCAACCCCTCGCCATCGGCAGGCCCGCCCTTGAAACAGGCGTAGGTGCTGCAACTGCCACTGCAGGTGCCCACCTGGGCCCTCAGCTCCAGGATCGAGAGCTTGGCGAACAGGCCGTTCATCCCCCCCACCGGACAGAGATAACGGCACCAGAACCGCTTCTCGAACCGCAGGGAACCGATCACGGCACCGGCGGTGATCAACAGCAGCAGACAACTGCTGAGCCAGGCGGTGTTCTGCAGGTTCCACACCTCCTCCCACAGCAGGATCGCGGCGAAGCCGGCGGCCAGCAGAGGCGAGGCCCAGTTGTCGCTGTTGCCGCGGGGCCAGCGCGCCGGCTGCCAGCCCAGCCAGCGGGCCAGGCGCTGGCTGATCTCGCCCCACACCATGAACGGACAGAACGCGCACCAGAGCCGCCCCACCAACGGAAAACCCAGCAGGATCAGCGGCCACCACCAGGCCCAGAACAGGTTGAGGGCGCCGTTGTGAAGCCGGTCCTGAGGCCCGAGCCAGAGCCAGAGGTTCACCAGCACGAACACCCAGCTCACCAGCCCGAACAGCAAGGCATTCCAGAGCCATGGCGCCCGCATCCACTCCCGCAGCTGCGGCTTCCAGCGCCAGATGTCGAACCGCAAGCGCTGTTGCCGCGGGGAGGTCCAGAACACGTCCTCCGGCAGGGCCGTGGGGAGTGGGGCCGCCGCAGCGCCGGCAGCGCCGTTTTCCTGCTCCTGCTGGCGGCGCACCTGCTGGAGGGCGCGGTAGATCAGCACCTCCAGCTCACGCAGATTGTTGGGGAAGTCGTAGCTCTGCAGCCGCTTCACTACCGCTTCGGGCACCTCCGGCGGCCGCTCCCAACCCAGCTTGCGGCTGCGCTGGCGCACGCCGTAGCGCAGCCATTCGCCCAGATCCTGGCGGCGCACCCGCAGCGGCGGCACGCGGATCAGGGTGCAGGCGCGGTCAAAGGCGGGCATCGCGGCTTCCGCCGTGAAAAACACCCGCCCGGGGAACAGCCGCTCCCCGGCGGCGTCGCCACTGCCCGTGTCCCGCGGCTGCCAGCGGCCCGTGCGGGCCAGCTCCAACAGAGCGGGCTGCAGGGCATCGGGCACCTGGTCGAGCTTGTCGATCAACAGCGACCCCTCACCCAGCAGCTCCAGCAGGGGAGGGCTGCCATCTCCGGCCATCGGGCTGAACAGCTCAGAGCCATCCGGCCGCAGCAGGGCCCCATCCAGCTGCACCATCCACCGCTGCCGATCGGACGAGCCGAAGTGGATCAAGGCCGCGATGTTGTCCTTCTCCAGGCCAGGTTCCCCGGAGATCAGCACCGCCCGGCGCTGGCCATCCTCCGAGGCCTGGCGCACCGCCTCGCGCAGGGCCTTGGCGTAACGGCTGCTGCCCACCACCCCGCGGCGACTGCGACCCACGAGATAGGGGGCCAGCCGCAGCAGATCAGCCTGGGACTCCAGCCGTTGCGTCACGCGACCCAAGCATCTGATCCCATTGTGATGCCGTTGAGGCCCGCACCGCCCTGAGGCCGGCGAGGCCGATGATGGCCGGGCCAACCGTGCACTCCGGCACACCAGCAGCGCCATGGCCCTCACCCTCTATGGCGGCGCCCGCAGCCGCGCCTCGATGCCCCGCTGGTACATGGCGGAGAAGGGAATCCCTTACACCTACAGCCTGCTCAACATGGAGGCGGGCGAGCATCGCGCCGAGCCCTTCACCGCCATTAACCCCTTCGGCAAGTTGCCGGCCCTGGTGGATGAGGATCCGGAGCTTCCTGGCGGCCGCCTGCAGCTGTTTGAGAGCGGCGCGATCCTGCTGTACCTGGCCGAGCGCTACGGGGGCGAGTGCCGGAACGCCGCTGAGCGGGGCCTGGCGCAGCAGTGGGTGCTGTTTGCCAACGCCACCCTGGCCACCGCCCTGTTCGTGCCCTCCAGCCGCGAACGGGAATTCCCGCGGTTGATGCACACCCTGGATCAGCTGCTTGAAGGCGGCAGGCCGCTGCTGGGCGGGGCCTGGGGCGTTGCCGACTGTGCCGTGAACGCCTATCTGGCCTACCTGCCGATTTTCTTCCCCCAGCTCGATCTGAGCCCCTTCCCCAACGTGCAGGCCACCATCGCCGCCACCCAGGCCAGGCCGGCCTATCAGGAGGCCATGGGCCAGCGGTGACGCCACTGCTCTGGAACGGCCATCGCCTCGAGCTGCTGGCCGAACGCGCCCTGTGGGATCCCAGCCAGGGCCTGCTGCTGCTCGCGGACGTGCACCTGGGCAAGGCCGAGAGCTTCCAGGCCCACGGCATCCCCCTGCCCAGCGACGGCGATGCCGCCAACCTCAACCGATTGCTGGCGTTGGCCCACCGCCTCCAGCCCCGTGAGGTGCTGGTGCTGGGCGACCTGATCCACAGCCGCCTGGGGCTCACCGCCGACCTGCGGGCCAAGCTCACAGCTCTGCCTGAGCTGCTGGCGTGCCCCCTGGGCCTGGTGGGCGGCAACCACGAGCGGGGCAGCTGGATCGAGGGATTGCCCCCGCTGCCGCCCCAGCGCCGCGGGCCGCTGTGGCTGAGCCACGAGCCGGCATTGGCCCCACAGGCCGAACTGCTCAACGTGTGCGGCCACGTGCACCCTGTGGCTCTCCTCGGCCAGGGGGCCGACCGGCTGCGGCTGCCCTGCTTCGCCCTCGATCCAGGCGCACGCCAACTGCTGCTGCCGGCCTTCGGGGAGCTCACCGGCGGCCATCCCTGCTCGCCGCGGCTGCAGCGCTGGGTGATCGCCGAGGGCAGCGTGCTGGAGCTGAACGGAACCGGCGCCGAGAGCGCCCCGTAGATTTGCTGCCGCCCTCACCCGGCCTGCAGCCCCTGGATCGCGCCACACCAACCCAGATCCCGCTGGCTGCCGCGGACCCTCGCCCCCAGTGGCAACGCAAGCGCTGGCTCACCATCGGCGTTCCCCTCGGTGTGCTGGCCTTCCTGGTGGCCATTGCTCCCCCGCTGCCGGAACGGCGTGGCGGTGCCGCCAGCCCGAGAGCGGCCGACACGGATGAGGCATTTCGCTACCTGCCGAACAACCAGGTGTACGCCCTGGATTTCGATCCCCGCAAGGTGCGGCTGGATCTGCTGGAGGGCTGGGACCGCGAACAGGAGGCCTACAACGACAGCTCCGCCCTGGCCTACGTGTCCGGGCCGATGTACGAGCGGCATGTGAACAACAGCGGCCAGGAGATCACCGTTCCCCTGGGCGACATCAAGTTGGGTCAGCGGGTGTGGCGGGGGCGCAACCGCACCGCCGCCCGCCAGAGGGCCTTTGTGGGCATCCGCCACGACGGCCGTGTGGATTTCGGCTATGGGGAGCTCACACCCCAGCGGGCTGCCGAGTACGACAGCTTCATCGGTGGTCTGCACAGCATCTACAACGACCTCGAAAGTCCGCCGCCCGAATACCGAGGTGCGTACAGCATTTCGATGGGGCAGCAGATCCGCTATTTCCTGCCGCGCATCCGCATGGTGATCGGCCTGCGGAGCGATGGGCGGCTGGAGGTGTTGATGAGTCGGGATGGCCTCACCCTGGAGCAAACCAAGGCCCTGGCGCGGGAACGGGGGCTGCGGGCGGCCTACCTGCCCGACCATGCCTCCAAGAGCCGCTTCATCATTCCTGGCGTGAAGGGCTTCAACGAGGAGGACGCGAACTGGATCAGTGGTGGGGCCACCAGCTTCGTGCACGTGCCCTACCTGTTGCGGCTCACGCAGCGGCCCATCCCCCTGCAGGGCAACCTGCTGGCCAGCCTCACACCCCGCCTGGGCAACCGTGGCTGCGGCAATCCCCTGCAGTGCGGCCAGACCCTGGGTGGTCAGATCCTCGACCGCGCCCTGGCGGGCTTCAACCGGCTGATGGAGGAGGGGGTGGAGCCGGTGGCCCGCCTGATCTGGGCCCCCAAGGGGCCCAGGGATCCGAGCCGCACGGCCCTGCGCTCGCCGCTGCGGGAGCCTCCGATCACCGCCGACCCCATGGCCCTGCGCCAGTTGCAGCAGAGTGCCTCCTCGAGCGCCGAGAGCCTGGAGGAGAGCCCGCTGGCGCCAGATCTGCCGCCACCGCTGTTGCTCCAGGAGGGTCAGAGCCTGCCGGCCAATCCGGAGGCCACCAGCGCCGATCCGGCCCTGGTGCCCGCGGCCCCGGCCGCCGACGCCGTCGGCCCCAGCGCGGTGGACAGCGCCAGTGGCGCGGCCCCGAGCCAGCCACCAGCTCCTGGAGCCGAGCTCCAACCAGCCCCACCGGTGCTGCCGCCGCCGCCCCTGCCCTGAGCCGCGGAAGCGGGGTCAGCCCGCCGCCGCCAGGGCCCGCACCACATCGCCCCGGGTGAGCACACCCACGGGCCGGCGGGCGTCATCGAGCACGAACAGGCGCTGGGTGCTGCGCTCGTGCAGCTGCTTGGCCGCGGCGGGCAGAGGCGTATCGCCCATGCAGGTGTGGGGGTGCTGGCCCATCACATCACCCACGCTGCTGCCGAGCACCTGGTGCACCTGCTTGTCCCACTGCAGCGGATTGCGCAGATAGATCACCGCATCCAGGAGCAGCACGTAGGGGCCCGCGTCGAAACCGCTCTCGCGCACCATCAGGTCCTGTTCGGTGAGTTCCCCCACCAGGGCTCCGTTCTCGTCCACCACCGGCAGGCCGCTCACGTGGTGCTCGCTCATCAGCTGCACCGCGTCCTGCAGGGGTGTCTGGGGACCCACGCTGAGCACCGGAGTGGTCATCACTTCAGAAACGCGCCGTTCGACGACCATGGCCGGGATTGCTGCTGGCGACATTGTGACCCGCCGTGGACACAGAAGAATGGGGCGGCAAGCTCTGGGTTGCCGATGGCGTCCAATCAGACTCTGAGTCGTCGGCTGGCCGATGCCCTCACCGTGGGGCGTGCGGTGGTGGGACTGCCCCTGATCCTGGCGCTCGCCAGTGGAGCGGCGAGCCTCGGCTGGTGGTTGCTGCTGCTCGGCGGCCTCAGCGATGCGGCCGATGGCTGGCTGGCCCGGCGCGCCGGCGGTGGCTCGGTTTGGGGTGCCCGCCTCGACCCCCTCACCGACAAGATTCTGATCCTGGCGCCCCTGCTCTGGCTCGGATCCCAGGGAACGTTGCCGCTATGGGCGATCTGGCTGCTGCTGGCCCGGGAACTGCTGATCTCCGGCTGGCGGGCCGGCCAGGGCAGTGGCGGCCCGGCCTCCTGGAGCGGCAAGGCCAAGACGATCCTCCAGTTCAGCAGCCTGCTGCTGCTGCTCTGGCCGTGGGGCGGTGGCGGCTGGGCGCAGTTGCTGGGCCTGTGGCTGTTCTGGCCCTCCCTGCTGCTGGCCCTCAGCTCCGCCTGGGGCTATCTGCGGGCCGGCAGAAGCTGACGCTCAGGCCGCCAGCAGCGCCGCATCGCCGCTGAAATCCGGGCTGGTGGGCATCCGCAGGGCGTAGTCGTTGGCGTAGCTGTCCGCCAGGGCGCGCTCCACGTCGTACTCGGGGGTCCAGGCCAGCTCCCGCTGCACCCGGGTGATGTCGGTGAGGAAGTGGGCCAGCCGCAGCGGAAAGGCCTTGCGGGCCTTCTTGTCGAGACCGGCCGGATCGAAGCTGCGGATCTCCACGCTGGCTGGATCCCTGCCGGCGGCGCGGGCCGCCGCCGCCACCAGGCCCCTGAAGGTGATGCCCTGGCAGCCGCTGCAGTTGTAGATGCGGTTGGCGGCCGCATCCACACCGATGCAGCGGGCCATCGCCGTGGCGAGGTCGTTCACGTGGCCCAGCTGGGTGATGGTGCTGCCATCCCCCGGCAGGGGCACCGGCCGGCCGTGCACGATCCGGTCGAAGAACCAGCTCTCCACGGGGTTGTAGTTGCCGGCGCCCACGATGTAGGTGGGGCGAAAACTGGTGAACGGGATGGCCTCGGCGCTCAGCCAGGCCTCGGTGTCGAGCTTGCCCGCGTGGCGGCTCTGGGGGTCGGTGGGGGAGTCCTCGTGGAGGGGCCACAGCTCGCTGTCGGCATAAACGCCCGCGGAGCTCACGTACACGAAACGATGGGCGGGTGCACCCGTGCGCTCGAGCACCGAACGGGTGTCGTCGAGGCTGCGGCCCGAGCTGTCCACGATCACGTCGAAGCTGTGCCCCTCCAGGGCCGCCAGTCCCTCGGCGCTGGCGCGATCGCCGCGCAGGTGCTCCACGCCGGCGGGCACGGGGTTCTTGCCGCGGGTGAACAGCGTGAGCGCGTGGCCCTCGGCCAGGAGTTGCGCCACCAGGGGCTTACCCACGAAGCGCGTGCCGCCCATCACCAGGATTTTCACGCCGTCGCCTTGGAACACTGGGCGCCATTCAAACCGCTGGCAGCAAGCCGCTGCCGGCCCACACTGGCGAGCGATCGGATGGCTGAGTCCATGTCGCGCTTCGGCGAGCTGCTGCGCTCCCTCAACAACCTCAAACTGCTGGCAGCGATCGGCCGCAGCGGCGGCGATCTGGCCAATGTGGCCGACCTGGTGGACAGCTTCCTCGACAGCCCCCAGATGGCCGATTGCGTGCGCCGGTTCCGCTCGGTGCCAGGCGGGGCGGCCCTGATGGACGACCGCTATCCCCCCCTGCAGCCCGACATCGACCAGCTGCTGCAACTGCCCACCGACAGCCTCGGCCATCGCTACGCCAGCCTGATCCGGCAACTGGGCTACGACCCCGAGTTCTTCCGGCCCCGCCCCATCGACACGGAAGCCCGCTGGCTCACCCAGCGGATCGCCACCACCCACGACATCCACCACGTGATCAGCGGCTTCGGCACCGCTCCGGAGGGCGAGAGCGGGGTGCTGGCGATCACCGCCGCCCAGATCGGCTTCCCCGCCTACGTGCTGCTCACCAGTGCCAGCCAGCTGGCCGCCTTCCGCCTGCAGACCGAGCGCTTTGAAGGACTCAGCCGCGCGGTGGCGCACGGCATGGGCATCGGTCGCCAGGCCCGCTGCCTGGCGGCGGTGCGCTGGGAGGAGGGCTGGGAGCGGCCGATCAGTGCCTGGCGCTCCGAGCTGGGCCTGGTGGACGTCGCCGATCTGGAGACCTACGGCCTGGCCCAGCAGCTGGAGCCATGAGCGGACAGCGGAGATTGCCCCTCCACTGGACGGCCCAGGCGCCGACCCTCCAGGTGAGCGGCGGCTATCGCCACTTCGCGCTGCTGGGCCAACGCGGCAAGGGACACGATCGCCGCGTGGAACTGGAGGCGGTGCTGGAGCGCAGCGTCCGGTTGCTGGTGCCCCTCCAGGAGCTGCGCGACCGCAGCCTCTGGCAGCCTGGCTGGCAGTCGTTGCGCAGGCCAGCCATGCAGATCATCCCCGCCATCGACCTGCTCGACGGCCACTGCGTGCGTCTGCACCAGGGCGACTACGACCAGGTGACGCGCTTCAGCGACGATCCGGTGGCCCAGGCCCTCAGCTGGCAGGCCCAGGGCGCCCAGCGGCTGCACCTGGTGGACCTCGATGGCGCCAAGACCGGCCAGCCCATCAACGATCAGGCCGTGAAGGCGATCACCGCCGCCCTCGACATCCCCGTGCAGCTGGGTGGTGGCGTGCGCAGCGCCGAGCGGGCCGAGGAGCTGCTGGCCTGCGGCCTTGATCGCGTGATCCTGGGCACAGTGGCGATCGAGCAGCCCGAGCTGGTGACCCAACTGGCGGCCCGCCATCCCGGACGGGTGGTGGTGGGCATCGACGCCAAGGATGGGCTGGTTGCCACCCGCGGCTGGATCGAAACCAGCAGCGTTGAGGCCACCGAGCTGGCCCGTCGCTTCGAAGGCAGCGGCGTGGCGGCGATCATCAGCACCGACATCGCCACCGACGGCACCCTGGCCGGTCCCAATCTGAACGCCCTGCGGGCGATGGCCGAGGCCAGCAGCATCCCGGTGATCGCCTCCGGCGGGATCGGCAACCTGGAGCACGTTCTCTCGTTGCTTTCGATTGCGCCCCTGGGGGTGGAAGGGGTGATCGTGGGCCGCGCCCTCTACGACGGCAGCCTGGATCTGGGGGAGGCGCTGCAGGCCATCGGTCCGCAGCGGCTCCAGGACGCACTCACTTCGCCTAACGGATCTATAACGGTGTGAGACACCAGCGAGTTCCGTGCCTGCCACGCAAGCCAAGACGGGGGTCGACAGCGCCTATCTGCGCTGCCGCGACCTGGGCATGCGGCTCTCGCGGCAACGGCGGATGGTGCTGGAGTTGCTCTGGGACGAGAAGGAGCACCTCAGCGCCCGCGACATTTTCGAGAAGCTGAACGCCAGGGGCCGCAACATCGGCCACACCTCGGTGTACCAGAACCTCGAGGCCCTGCAGAGCGCCGGGGTGATCGAATGTCTGGATCGGGCCAGTGGCCGCCTCTACGGCTACCGCAGCGATCCCCACAGCCACCTCACCTGCCTGGAATCCGGAGCGATCCAGGATCTGGATGTGGAGCTGCCTCCAGACCTGCTGCGGCAGATCGAACAGCTCACCGGCTATGCCATCGAGAGCTACACCCTGCACCTCAGCGGCCGCAGGCGAACCTGAACCCACAAGCAACCTGAACCCGTAGCCGATTCCCTGGAGAAGAGGCTCCAGGCTCGGTAACTTGTGGCTCTCCATCCCGAGCGCAGGCACCGTGCCGAAGGCCAAGGCCGCACCGCAGCTGCTGATCCTGGCCGAACCGCTGCTGCAGGAGGCCCTGGCCAGCCTGCTCATGAGCAGCAACGAGGAAGGCGAGGCGTACCGCACCGCCCCCGGCAGCGATCAGCTGGAGGGGGCCCCGCAGCTGGTGATCTGGAGTGTGGGCAACGCTGTTGCCGCCGCAAGCCTTGAGCGGGAGGTGGCCCTGTTGCGGGAGCGCTGGCAGCCGGCCCCTCTGCTGCTCGTGATCCCCGCCGACGCCCCCTATCCCACCAACTGGCTGCTGCAACTGCCGCTGGAGGGCCTGCTCCAACAGCCCGAACCTGCAGAGCTGCGCGCCGCCGTGGCCACCGTGCTCGCCGGCGGTCGCTGCGTGGAACTGCGGCCCGTGGCTCCTGCAGACCCCACCGACGAGAGCCAGGCCACGGCCCTGGGTGTGGGCCAGTGGCTGCTGCAGAGCGGCCTGGCCCAGATTGAGGCCGAGCAGCAACGCTGTCGCCAGTGGCTGGAGCTCTCCAGCCCAGGCGGGCTGAGCCGTTTGCTGCTGTTGGGCCGCCTGCGGGAACTGGCCATGGCCCGCCGGCTGCTGCTCTGGCTCTGGGGACCAGTGAGCCTGGCCTTCCCCGCGGCCATGCCGGCGACCTCCCCGCCTGCGGCGGCTGGCACCGCGATCACGCTGCGGCAGCGCACAGCCGATGGGGTGTGGCAGGCGATCCAGCAGCGCCTGATCGAGGCCGCCAGGGTTGGCCTCAGCAACCGCAGCGGCCAGTTGCTGGCCCTCGAAGGCCTCAGCGAGAGCCATCGCCGGGATCTGCTGCTGGCCCTGATCAGCCAGCTGGATCTGCTGATCACCCGCCTTCGCCACGACCAGCTGCGGGGGGAGGATCTGGAACTGCGCTGGTTGAAGCTGCAACCGGAACTGCGCAGCCTGGCCCTGCGCCAGATGGCCGGTGAATACGTGCAATTACCCCAGGACGGCAGCCTGTTGCCGGTGGCCGACACCCTCACCAGCAGCGCCAATCTGCAGAGCCAGGATCCCGAACTGCCGTCCCCGCTGCCGATGCTGGCGGCCCTGGTGCAGGCCCAACCGCTGCTGGTGGATGGGCGTCTGCTGGCCCCCGATGAACCGCAGGCTCTGCTCCAGCTGGAGGCGCTGATCAGCAACTGGCTGATCCGCACGGCTGAGTTGATCAGCGCTGAGCTGCTCGCCTGTTGCAGCACCTGGCCGGAGCTGCGCCGCTACCTGCTCACCGGCGAGCTCCTGGCCACCCGCAACCTGGAGCGCCTGCGCAACCAGCTCAACTCCCAGCAGCGCTGGGGCAACTGGTTTGAGCGCCCCGTGCAGCTCTACGAGAGCCGCCGGCTGCTCTATCGCCTGGAGGCGGGGGCGATCACCCCCTTGCTGCTCACCGAGCCCCGCGACCTGGAGCTGCGGCGCCTGGGCTGGGTGCAGCAGCTGGTGACCCTGACCCTGGAGAGCCGTGATGCCTTGGCCCCCCAGGTGCAGGCCTTCTTCCGCCGTCTGGGGGATCTGGTGGTGGTGGTGCTCACCCAGGTGATCGGGCGTGCCATCGGCCTGGTGGGTCGCGGCATCCTCCAGGGCATGGGCCGCAGCGTCGGCCGGGGTTGAGGGCCGTCCGTCACAGCCAGCCGTCACAGCCAGCCGTCACAATGGCCCCACATCGCAGAAGAGTGTTGATGCGCGGTTGTCTGGCCCCCTTCTGCAGCCGAGTGCTTGCCCTGGCCATGGCCCTGGTGTTGGCCATGGCTCTACCGGCCGCACCGGCCTGGGCCGCCCGCGACACCAACAGCTACGACGGCAACATCTATGCCCTCTACGCCGGCAACGGGTCCCTGGTGCCCCCCCGCCTGAGCCTGGCGGATGCCCTGGAGAACGACCGGCCGATCGTGCTGGGCTTCTTCCTCGATGACAGTGCCGCCAGCAAGCAATACGCGATCGTGTTCAACGAGTTGCAGCGCCTCTGGGGCCGCACCGCGGAGCTGATCCTGCTGCCCACCGACCCTCTGCAGGGGCGCCAGGCCGATGGTCCAGCCGATCCTGCCACCTATTGGAAGGGGGTGATCCCCCAGGTGGTGGTGTTCGACCAGACCGGGTCGGTGGTGCTCGATCAGACCGGACCGGTGAGCATCGACGCCATCAATGCCGCCCTCACCACGGTGACCGGCCTCAAGCCCCAGGGCGATGTGAAGCTCAGCCTCAACCTCGAGGTGAATGAGCTGAACAGCGAAATCGTTCCCTCCAAGTGAGGACTGGTGCCATGACGAGCTCCAGCAGCGCCGGCGCCACCCGCCTCGAAACCGACAGCCTGGGGGCCATCGCCGTTCCGGCCCAGCACTACTGGGGTGCCCAGACCCAGCGCTCGATCCACTACTTCCCCTTCGGCCAGGCCATGCCGCTGGCGGTGGTGCACGCCTTCGGCCAGCTCAAGGCGGCCTGCGCCGAGGTGAACCAGGCCAAGGGCAGGCTCTCGCCGGAGCTCATGGACCTGATCGTGGCCGCTGCTGAAGCGGTGGCCAGCGGCGCCCTCGATGGGGAATTCCCCCTCAAGGTGTGGCAGACGGGCTCCGGCACCCAGACCAACATGAATGTCAACGAGGTGATCGCCAACCGGGCGATCGAGGCCTCCGGAGGGGAGCTGGGCAGCAAGAGCCCCGTGCACCCCAACGACCATGTGAACCTCAGCCAGTCGAGCAACGACACCTTCCCGGCCGCCCTGCACGTGGCCGTGGCGATCGAGCTGGAACGCAACCTGATTCCCGCCGTGGAGGCCCTGCGCGACGCCCTGGCCGCCAAGGCGGAGGCCTTCGGCTCCATCATCAAGATCGGGCGTACCCACCTGCAGGATGCGGTGCCCCTGAGCCTGGGCCAGGAATTCAGTGGCTACGTAGCCCAGCTGGAGCTTGGCCTGGAGACCCTCCGCGCCAGCCTGCCCCAGGTGCGCCAGCTGGCCATCGGCGGCACGGCGGTGGGCACGGGCCTCAATGCCCCTCCCGGCTTCGGTGAGGCGGTGGCGGTGCGGCTGAGCGAGCGCCTCGGCCTGCCCTTCACCTCGGCCCCCAACAAGTTTCAGGCCCTGGCCGGCCACGAGCCCCTCGCGGCGGCCCACGGCGCTCTCACGGTGCTGGCCGGCAGCCTGATGAAGATCGCCAACGACATCCGCTGGCTGGGCAGTGGCCCCCGCTGCGGGCTTGGGGAGCTGATCCTGCCCGAAAACGAGCCCGGCAGCTCGATCATGCCGGGCAAGGTGAATCCCACCCAGTGCGAAAGCCTCACGATGGTGGCCGTGCAGGTGATGGGCAACAACACCGCCGTACAGATGGCCGCCAGCCAGGGCAATTTCGAACTCAACGTGTTCAAGCCCCTGGTCGCCCACAACCTGCTCGAGAGCATCGAGCTGCTCACGGGCAGCTGCGCCAGCTTCCGCGAGCACTGCGTTGAGGGCCTCACGGCCAACGAGGGACGCATCGAAACCCTGCTGGATCAGAGCCTGATGCTGGTCACCGCCCTCACGCCTGCGATCGGCTACGACCGCGCCTGCGCCATCGCCAAGCACGCCCACAACCACCAGCTCAGCCTCAAGGAAGCCGCCCTTGTGCTCGGCGACCTCAGCGCCGAGGAGTTCGATCGCTGGGTGCAGCCCGACCAGATGGTGTAAGGGTGAGACGGTCTCGCCCAGGCGGCGGCGATCCTGTGGCAACGGCTACCCGATAAGAGCCTCGGCATCGATACGGTCCGCCCATCACCGGCACCCACTGTTGCAAGGCCGGTGCTTGCTGCGATGTATTCACCTCTGCGTAGCCGACGGCTGATCCCCCTGGCCCTGGTCATGGCCTTGGGGTTGATGCCGGCTCTGGCCCATCCCGACCATCACCAACCCACCCAGCAGGGGGATCGCCACGGCAGCTCCGCTGATCAGCACCAACACAATCACGAGCACCACTGAGGCATCCGCGAGCTGTTGATTCAATCCCAGTTCCGGTAACGAACGCGACCATCAACGCGGATCGCTGCCTTCACAATTCAGATGCGGATTAGGAGTTCTAGGGTTCCGGCCCATTACGGGTGTCTGGTCCAAGAGAGCTTCACCGGCCAAGGCCGGGGCACGGAGGGATAAAAGCCCGGGAGACCGCAACAACTCCGACCCCCTTGCCAGACCATGACTTCCCCATCGGGCGCGTCAGGCGCCTTCGAACGCTTGCATCCCAGCGAAGGCATGCAAGCCCTCGAAAAGGAGCGGGCCCTCCCCCTCACAGGCTGGCAACAGGAGGTGGATCAGGCTCATCGGTTCGGCCTTGAGGCGGCCGAAAGCATCGTTGATCGGCGCATCTCCACCTTTTCCCGTGGTGAACTGCCCCATTACGCGGGCATCAACACATTCATGAAGGCACCCTACATCGAGGACGTCAATCGGGTCGGGGAGTTTGATGTGGCGATCGTGGGCGTTCCCCACGACAGTGGCACCACCTACCGGCCCGGCACCCGCTTTGGCCCCCAGGGCATTCGGCGCATCTCTGCGCTTTACACGCCCTACAACTATGAAATGGGGGTGGATCTGCGCGAACAGATCACCCTCTGCGATGTTGGCGACATCTTCACAATCCCCGCCAACAATGAAAAGAGCTTCGACCAGATCTCCAAGGGCATTGCCCACATCTTTGCCAGCGGCGCCTTCCCAATCATTCTCGGCGGCGACCATTCAATCGGCTTCCCCACCGTGCGTGGCGTCTGCCGCCACCTGGGTGACAAGAAGGTTGGCATCATCCACTTCGATCGCCACGTCGACACACAGGAGATCGACCTCGATGAACGCATGCACACCTGCCCGTGGTTCCACGCCACGAACATGGCCAACGCACCGGCCCGAAATCTGGTGCAGCTCGGCATCGGCGGCTGGCAGGTCCCACGCGAAGGCGTGAAGGTGTGCCGAGAGCGTGGAACCAACGTGCTCACCGTTACCGATATCTGCGAGATGGGTCTGGAGGCGGCCGCCCAGTTCGCCATTGAGCGGGCCACTGATGGCACCGACTGCGTCTACATATCCTTCGACATCGATTGCATCGATGCCGGCTTCGTGCCAGGCACCGGCTGGCCGGAACCCGGCGGCCTGCTGCCGCGGGAAGCCCTGAAGCTGCTCGAGCTGATTGTGCGGAACGTGCCGGTCTGTGGCCTCGAACTGGTGGAGGTGTCTCCGCCCTACGACATCAGCGACATGACCTCGCTGATGGCCTGCCGGGTGATCTGCGACACCATGGCCCACCTGGTGGTGAGTGGTCAGCTACCTCGGAAGCAGAAACCGAGCTGGATCAGTGACGTCTGCAACATGAACGTCGACCAGAAGTGGAGATAGCCCCATGCACGAAGTCGATATGACCAAGTGCCTGGTGCTCTCGATGCAGCAATGGCGTCAACAACACGAGCCCCAGGTTCCCCATGTGCAACGGGTTCACCTTCAGGTCGGCGCGTTCACCTGCGTGGAACCTGACCAACTGATCACCACCTGGCGGGCCGCCGTCCAGAACAGCTGGCTAGCGGGTGCCGAGTTGGCGATCGAGCCCGTCCCGCTTGTCGGTCGCTGTGTGGTCTGTTTGAACACCTACGCACCGGATCCCGAACAGGCCTACCGCTCCCCCTGCTGTCACCACCCGATGGAGGAGATCGTCAGTGGGCGCGAACTGCGCATTCGTTCGGTCGACTACCTGCTGAGCGATCCCACCCAGCCAACTCTCGCCACCGCTGCAGCGGTGTAACAACCATGCACATGCCCCTGGAAGACACCCTCGGCCTCAACCTGCTGGCCGCTAACCAGCACCAGGCCGAGCACAACCGCGAACACTTCGATGCCTGGAAGCTGCTGTGCCTCAATGTGATGAGCAGCCCTGGCGCCGGCAAGACCTCGCTGCTGGAGCGCACCCTTGCTGTTCTGGCCACAGACCTGCGGATGGCAGTGCTCGAAGGCGATATGACAACCCAGCTCGATGCCGAGCGTCTGGAGGCCGTGGGGTTGCCGGTGGTGCCCATCACAACCGGCCGCGCCTGTCATCTCGATGCGGCGATGGTGAGCGGCGGGCTGAAGCTGTTGCGGCAGCGCCTCGATCCCAGCACGCTTGACATCCTCTGGATCGAGAATGTTGGCAACCTCGTGTGCCCCGCTGAATTCGAGGTGGGCGAACACCGCAAGGTGGCCCTGCTCAGCGTCACCGAGGGCGACGACAAACCCCTCAAGTACCCGGTGATGTTCCGCGAGGCAGATTGCGTGCTGATCACCAAGACCGATCTGCTGCCATACCTGCCGGTGGAGGCAGAGCGGATGGAGGAGCACATCCATGCCGTGAATCCTCGCTGCACTGTGATCCGCGTGTCGGCCAGCAGCGGCGAAGGTCTCGAAGCCTGGCATGCCTGGGTGCGCCAGCAGCTGGCCCAGCAGCTCGAACAGCAAACCCCTGCATTGGTGCTGGCATGAGCGGCTCCGATTCCCTTGAGGTGCAAACCCTGCGTGGTGAGCTGGAACGCAAGGGGGTGCGCTATGCCCTGGCAAGTTATGTGGATGTGCACGGGATCTGCAAGGCCAAGGCAGTGCCCCTGAGTCATCTGGGCCAGATGCTGCGCGGCTCAGAGCTGTTCACCGGGGCAGCCCTCGATGGCATCCCCCAGGACATGAGCGACGATGAAGTGGCAGCCCTGCCCGATCCATCCTCGGCCACGGTGCTGCCCTGGCAGCGCGATCTGGTGTGGATGGCCAGCGATCTGCACCTGCATGGCCAGCCCTTTGAGGCCTGCAGCCGCAACATCCTGCACCGGGTGCGGGCTCAGGCGGCAGCCATGGGCTACCGCTTCAACCTTGGCATCGAGACGGAGTTCTTCGTGCTGAAGCGCAATGAGCAGGGGCGTGCCGTGCCGCTGAGCCCGCGCGACACGCTGGATAAACCGGCTTACGATGTGCGCACCCTGCTTGACAACCTGCCCTGGCTGGATGAGCTGGTCACGGCCATGAATCAGCTCGGCTGGGGTGTGTATTCCTTCGACCATGAAGATGGTCCCGGCCAGTTTGAGATCGACTTCAACTACGCCGAAGCCCTCACCATGGCCGATCGGCTTACCTTCTTCAAGCTGATGGCCAAGGAGATCGCCCATCGCCATGGGCTGATCGCCAGCTTCATGCCCAAGCCCTTTGCCGATCGAACCGGCAGCGGCGCCCACTTCAACATGTCGCTGGCGGATCTCAGCAGCGGCGCCAATCTCTTTGAAACCGACGACAGAGCCCCGGGCCGCGTCAGCGCCCTGGCTCACCAGTTCATCGCCGGGGTGCTGCGCCATGCCCCCGCCATCTGTGCCGTGATCGCCCCCACGGTGAACAGCTACAAGCGACTGGTGGCCCAGGGCAGCATGTCCGGCTTCACCTGGGCACCAGTTTTCATCTGCTACGGAAACAACAACCGCACCAATATGCTGCGCATTCCCTCACCTGGAGGGCGCGTGGAATGCCGTGCCGCCGACATCTCCTGCAACCCCTACCTTGGGGCCGCGATGATCCTGGCTGCTGGCCTTGAAGGCATCCGAGAGCAGCTCGATCCAGGTCCACCCAACCTGGTGAATGCCTACACCCTCAGTGCCGATGAGCGGGCCGAGCGAGGCCTCAGGCTGTTGCCGCGCACCCTCGGGGAAGCCGTGGATGCATTCGCAGCAGATCCGCTATCGCGAACCGTATTTGGTGATGCCATGTTCGAGGCCTTCGTCGACTACAAGAGGGCTGAGTGGGAGTCGTACCACTCCGCCGTATCCGACTGGGAGCAGGCTCGCTACCTGGAGTTTTTCTGAGCAACTGAAGTCGCCACGTGAGCGCACGTTCCTAGACCCGCCGACTCCACACATTCCATCGCTTGTTTGCCATGCTGCGTTATCATGATTCCACCCCAGCTTCGGCCCGCCGCCGGCGTCTCAAGGCGCTCGCCCTGATAACGGCCCTGGGCGCTGGCCTGATCACCGCCTGCCAGAAGCCCGCCAGCGAAGGCCCCGCAGTCCGCATCGGCTACAGCGCCTGGCCCGGCTGGTTCCCCTGGGCCGTCACCGAGGCCAAGGGGCTCTTCGGTGCCGCTGGGGTGAGCACCAAGCTGCAGTGGTTTGACGGCTACCTCGACAGCATCAATGCCCTCAATACTGGCCAGCTGGACTGCAACAGCCAGACCCTCAACGACACCATCAGTTCCGTGGCCGGCGGTGCCGATCTGCAGGTGGTATTGCAGAACGACTACTCCACCGGCAACGATCAGATCATCGTGGCCGAGGGTATCAACTCCGTGGCCGATCTGAAGGGCAAGAAAGTTGCCGCCGAGGAGGGCACAGTGGATCACTACCTACTGCTGAAGGTGCTGAAGGATGGGGGTCTCAACGCCAGCGACATCACCTTCGTGCCCCTGGAGACGGGAGCCGCCGCTGCTGCCTTCGCGGCGGGCCAGGTGGATGCCGCCGGTGTCTATGCCCCCTTCACCACCCAGGCGCTGAAGCGCGCCGGCAGCAAGGCCCTCACCACATCCCGCGAGCACCCTGGCGCCATCAGCGACCTGCTGGTGTGCCGCCGCGACTTTGTGGAGAAGAATCCAGAAGTGATCCAAAACGTGGTGAATGCCTGGTTCGCCACGCTGCAGCTGATGCAGAAGGATCCCGCAGCCACCCTGCCGATCCTGGTGCAGCGCTCCGGTGTTTCGGAGCAGGAATTCAAGGCCTACGACGCCGGCACCACGATCCAGACCCTGGAGCAGAACCGCGCGAACTTCAAGCCTGGCACCACCATGACCTCGCTCCCCTATGCGGCTGAACAGATCAGCCGCTTCCTGGTGGAGGTGGGCCTGGCCAAGAGCAAGCCAGATCTGAGCCAGTTGCTCAACGCCAGCTTCGTGAACAACGCCAAGTAACACCTGCTGCCGTTGGATATGCACGCGCTCCGTCGTTTAATCAGGCATCCCTGGGCCCTTGGCACCCTGGGGATCAGCATCGTGCTGCTGCTGTGGTTTCTGATCACATCCAGCGGCACCGTGAACAAGCTGTTCCTGCCTTCGCCACAAGCGGTTTGGCAGGCCGGGCAGCTGCAGTGGAGCACTGGCCTGCTGCTCAAGGATGCCGTGGCCAGTATTCAGCGGGTGTTCATCGGCTTTGCCCTCTCCGCTGGGCTGGCGCTGCCGGTGGGAATCGGCATGGGCAGCAACGTGGTGATCTGCCGGTTGCTGGAGCCTCTGATGGGCCTGATCCGCTACATGCCAGCGCCGGCTTTCATTCCGCTGCTGATCATCTACTTCGGACTGGAAGAGCTGCCAAAGGTGCTGTTGATCTTCATCGGCACCTTCTTCTTCAACACACTGATGATTATGGATGCGGTGAAGTTTGTGCCACGCGAATTGGTGGAAACAGCCCTCACGCTGGGTGGGCGAGGGCTGCCGATCCTCACCAGGGTGGTGACCCCCTTCATCGCCCCCCAGGTGCTCGACACCTACCGGATCAACATGGCCTCGGCCTGGAATCTGGTGATCGTGGCCGAGCTGGTGGCCGCCAACGAGGGTCTGGGTAAGCGCATCAGCCTGGCCCAGCGCTTCCTGCGCACCGATGAAATCTTTCTGGGCCTGATTGTGATTGGCCTGATTGGCCTGCTGATTGACCTGGGCTTCCGCACCCTGATGCGCCGGGCTTGCTCCTGGGCCACCTGAGCACCACCATGCACCTTCAACTTGCCAATGTCTGCAAGAGCTTCGGCTACGGAACCCTGCGCAAGGAAGTCCTCCACCAGGTGAGCTTCGACATGCACGCCGGGGAGTTTGTGGCCCTGGTGGGCAGTTCCGGCTCCGGCAAATCAACGGTGATGCGTCTGATCGCCGGCCTCGACTCCCCCAGCTCCGGTGTCGTGAGCCTCGATGACCGTCGCATCACCGGCCCAGGATCGGATCGGGGCATGGTGTTCCAGAAATACAGCCTCTATCCCTGGCTCACCGCGGCCCAGAACGTGGCCTTCGGCATGGAACTGCAGCGGCGGAGCCGCCAGGAGATCCGAGAGCGCACCGCCTACTTCCTGGAGGTGGTGGGACTCACCGACGCAGCCAGGCGGCTGCCCAGGGAACTCTCGGGCGGTATGCAGCAGCGGGTGGCCATTGCCCGGGCCCTGGCTGCCGAGCCGAAGTTGCTGTTGCTGGATGAACCCTTCGGCGCCCTGGACATCCAGATCCGCGAGTCGATGCAGGAGTTCCTTTACAACCTCTGGCAGCGCACCGGCCTGACGGCCCTGCTGATCACCCACGACCTGGAGGAGGCCCTGCTATTGGCGGGGAAGGTGCACATCATGGCTCCCTCACCCGGGCGCATCGTGCGCAGCGTGACCGTCGATCTCGACCGCTCCTCCATGGGTCAGCTGCGGCTCTCCCGCTCCTTCCTCGACCTGCGCGAGGAGTTGGCCCAGTGCCTGCGCGGCCTGGAGCCCGCGGTGCCCGCCTGATCTCTCCCGCCTGAGACCTCCCTTGGCACCTTCCCCTGCCCGGTTCCTGCCCGGTTGGGTCTACGGCTCAACGGCCGTGGCCCAGCAGGAGCGCAACAACTACGCCAGCCGTTGCTGGCACCCACTGGCCGCGAGCGCCGAGCTGGCCAGCGGTGAGGCCCTGGCCCGCGATCTTCTGGAGCTGCCCGTGCTGCTCACCCGTCCACCCGATGGTGGGCCCGAGCAGGCGCCCCGGGCCTTTCTCAACCGCTGCCCCCACCGGGGTGTGGCTCTGCTGGAACCCGGCAACACAGCCCGGGCCTGCCGCCGGCTGATCTGCCCCTACCACGGCTGGACCTACGACCTCCAGGGCCAACTGCGGGCAGCGGCCCGGGAAGGAGAGTTCCTCGAACCCTTCTGCCGCAACGATTGGCCCCTGGAAGAGCTGCCCTGCCGGCAGCTGGGCCCGCTGATCTGGGTTGCCCTCGGGCCCGATCCGCTGCCCCTTGAGCAGCAGCTGGATCTCGTGCTGGCCGAGGCCGGTGCGCTGTGGGAGCAGCCGCGGCAACTGCTGGCCCGGGAGCACCGGCCCCTGGCCTGCAACTGGAAGGTGGCCCACGACAACACTCTCGACGACTACCACGTGGCGATCGCCCACCCCGGCACACTGCACCGCGAACAGGGGCCTGTGCGCCACTACCGCCATAGCCTCAGTCGCCATGGTTCCCTGCTGGCCACCCCCTGGGGCGTGGGCGGCACCTTCTTCACCTTCGGTCTGGCCCCCTGGACCCATCTGCTGCTCTGGCCTGATCAGCGCCTGGCCCTGATCAATTTCATGCCCGAGGCCTCAACGCTGACTCGCTGCACCATGGAGGTGTGGTTGATGGGACTCGAGGACCACGCCAATGGCGCCGAGGCCTGGATGGCCGAGCTGCAGCAGTTCCTGGAGGAGGATCGGTGCCTGGTGGAATCGGCCCAGCGCGGCTATGCCAGTGGGCTGCAGCCAGGCCCAGCCCACCGGTTGGAACAACGCATCCTGCAGTGGCAGGCGCTCTATGCCAGCTGGATGGAGCTCGACCGGCTGAAGCCGGAAAGCCTCACCACGGCTGCTGGCGCCGCAACCACGCCGCCATGGCCGCATTGATCTCCAGCAGGTCGGCAACGGGCTGGCGGGTGAAGGGCAGCAGGGGCAAGTAGCCATCGGGGCCGAATTCGGGAGTGATCGTGAACGGTCCCTGGCTGAGCTCGGAGCGCCGCTGAACAAACAGCTGCCAGCAACGCCGATGGGCATCCAACGCTTCGGCCCACTCCGGTGCAAACGGATGGCTCACCGACGGCCCCTGGGCATGGCCCACCCGGGCATGGATGTGATCCACCCGCGAGGCGATCGCCTGGATCGGCTCGAGCTCGGGAGTCAGCAGCCGTTCCGCCACGGCGCACCAATGGCTGAGGTCGGCGGTGAGCCGAAGCTCCGGGAAAGCCTCCAGGTAGGAGCCCATCAGCCAGGGGCTGTAGAAGCTGCGGGAACGGTGGGTTTCAAAACTCACCGGCAGGGGGCAGGCCGCCGCAAGCTCCAGGGCCCGGCGCCAGAAACGCTCCTGCACTGCCCAGGGCCAGCTGTCGCTGCCGCTGAGCACCGTGATCCGCAGCGGCGCAAAGGCCGGCGCCAGCGTCAGCTGCTCCTCCAGCTCCGCCAGGTGCTCTTCCGGCGTGCAGTCGAGGCGAGGGACGTAGTCGCCTCCGGTGAGCACCTCCAGCACCAAGACCTGACCGGCCTCCGCCAGCTGCTGGGCAACGGTCCTGGGCTCCAGGGCCACAAGGGCTGGGTGGCAGGGATTGGCCTCAAGGCCGTCAAAGCCGTGGCATCGGGCCAGGGCACTGGCGGCGGCCAGGTCGCCGTTGAACCCCCAGAGGCTGAACAGCACCAGCGGGGGTGGGGCCGGCACCTTCAGCGGGCCTGGGTGAATTCCTCAGGCTGGATGCCCAGGTACACCGCCTCTTTGAAGAGCGCCTGCTTGGCCTCGGTGTCGTGCTCCTGCTCGGCTTCCTCGTAGCGACTGCGGAGCGAATCCACCATCGCCTGCCGGCGGGAATCGGTGGTGGCCATGAATGGCTGCAGCGGTTCGGGAGTGCAATCTAGGCAGACCTGGCCCCACTCCCGCCGCGCCAAGACCCAGCAACAGTGGCATTGCCTACCGCAGCCGGAGGCATCGCGCTGGTGAACTGGCGCGAGCATTGCCCAGCGCCCTTGATTGCCCCTGTTGCCTCCGGTGGCTCCAGCCGCGGCTCCACGCTGATCCCCCGCCCCGCGCTGGTCGAGCTCAACCAGCTGCGCAACGGTCCAGCCGCCCTTCGCCTGCTGAGCCACCTCATCACCATCGCCGTTGGCGGCGCTGTGTGGGCCCAGAGCGGCTGGCCCCTGGGGCTACGGCTGCCCGGCCTGCTGCTGTGTGGTGTAGGCCTGGCCACCTGCTTTGCCGGGCTGCACGAGTGCTGCCACCGCACCGCGTTCAAAAGCCGATGGGCCAACGATGCGGCGGCCTGGCTGCTGGGGTTGTTGAGCTTCTACAACGCCACTGCTTATCGCCGCTATCACCAGTGGCACCACCGCTATACCCACCAGCCGGGGCTCGATCCCGAACTCGACGATCCCGTTCCCACAACACCCCTCGGCTACCTGCTGGAGCTGAGCGGCTGGTACTGGTGGACCGGCAAGCTGCGCGGCACCGCGCGGCTGCTCTGGGGCGATCTCTCCAGCGTGTCTTACTTCAACCCTGAGCTGATTCCCAGGGTACGCCGCTCCATCTGGCTGCAATGCAGCGTGTATGCCGCTCTCGCCGTCGTGTCGCTGATCGGCGGCAACGGCTTTCTGCTCTGGTTCTGGCTGCTGCCCCTGGCGGTGGGGCAGCCCTTCCTGCGCTTTGTGCTGCTGGCGGAGCACAGCGGCTGCAGCTTCAGCACCGATGGCACCGCCAACACCCGCACCACCCTCACCAACGGAGTCGTCCGGTGGTTGATGTGGAACATGCCGTTCCATGCCGAGCACCACCTCTACGCGTCGATTCCCTTCTACGCCCTGCCGGCGGCCCACCTGCACATCGCCCCCCACCTCAAGCACCTCGACCACGGCTACCTGCAGGTGCACCGGCAGCTGCGCGCACAGCTGCAATCCCTGGGCCTGCCCGCATGAGTGCCGCCCCGCCTCCCCTGGCTCAAAGGCAGCAGCACGCCCTGGGGTCCTGGCCCCTGGACTGCGGCCAGACCATCCCTGACGCCCAGATCAGCTACCTGCAACGCGGCGTCCTCAACGCCGATCGCTCCAACCTGATCCTGGTGCCCACCTCCTATGGCGCCCGCCCTGAAGATCTGGCCTGGCTGGCGGGGCCCGTTCTGGATCCCGAGCGCTGGTGCATCGTGATTGCCGGCATGTTCGGCAACGGTGCCTCCAGCAGCCCAAGCCACGGGGCGATGGGCCTTGCGGAGCAGGGCTGGGTGGTGAGCCACCGCGACAACGTCGCCGCCCAACGCCAACTCCTCAGGGAGGTGTTTGGCGTCGAACGGCTCCCGCTGATCTACGGCTGGTCGATGGGGGCTCAGCAGGCCTACCAGTGGGCTGTGGAGCATCCCGAGCAGGTGGAGCGGATCTGCTGCGTCTGCGGCAGCACCCGCACCTCGCCCCACAACCGGCTCTTCTGCCTCAGCCTGCGCCAGGCCCTCACCGCCGATCGCCACTGGACTGGCAGCGGCTTCAGTGCGCCGCCCACCCAGGGCCTGCGCACCTATGCCCTGATCTACGCCAGCTGGGCCGCCAGCCAGCCCTTCTTCCGCAGCATCGCGGAGCCAGTGGAGGAGCACGTGGAGCGCCAGTGGCTGCCCCATTACCAGCGCCATGATCCCTGCGATCTGATCGCCATGCTCGATACCTGGCTCGCCCACGACGTGGCGGCCGGCGGCGAACTGGCCGGATTGCTGGGCCGGATCCAGGCCCGCACCGCCGTGGTGGCCGGCAGCCACGACCTCTACTTCACGGTCGACGATCTGGCAGCCGATGCCGCCGCCATCCCCGACGCCCGGCTGCACGTGATCGAGTCGGTGCTGGGCCACCGGGCCGGCAATCCCCACAGCAGCCTGGCCGAGCAGCGGCAGCTGCGGCACATCGTCAACGGCCTTCTGGCGATGGACGCCCAGTTCTGAGACCCAGTTCTGACTCCCCGCTCCACCCCTTTGCGTCCATCCGGATTCGCTGCCATGCCCCAACCCTCCACCGATCTGGCTCAGCGGCTCCAGGAGCTGGAGCTCCGCTTTGTGCTGGTCTCCTTCACCGACCTGTTCGGCATCCAGCGAGCAAAGCTGGTGCCGGCCACCGCGATGGCGGACATGGCCGTCGACGGCGCTGGGTTCGCCGGATTTGCGGCCTGGCTGCACCTCTCCCCTGCCGATGGCGATGTGCTGGCCATCCCTGATCCAGACAGCCTGACGCCGCTGCCCTGGCAGCGTGGCGTGGGTTGGATGGCTGCCGAGCTCACGCTCAATGGCCAACCGATGTTGCAGTGTCCGCGCCGGTTGCTGCGTGATCAGCAACAGCGGGCCGCAGCTCTGGGCTGGGAACTCCGCAGCGGTGTGGAGGCTGAATTCTTTCTGCTCAGCCCAGAGGGGATGGGCATCGCCGATCCTGCCGACCACCAGGAGAAACCCTGTTACGACCAGTTGGCGCTGATGCGGCAGTTCGCACTGATCGGTCCACTGCTCACGGCCATGGAAGACCTCGGCTGGGGGCCGTATCAGGCCGACCACGAGGATGCCAACGGGCAGTTCGAAATCAACTGGACCTTTGCCGATGCCCTCACCACTGCTGATCGGCATGCCTTTTTCAAGGTGATGGTCAAGGCGATGGCCGAGCAGCAGGGCCTGCGCGCCAGCTTCATGGCCAAGCCCTTCCCGAGCCTCACCGGCAACGGCTGCCACACCCACCTGTCGCTCTGGGGCGCCGCAGGCACAGCAGCTGCCAACAGCAACCTGTTCCACGACCCAGTCGGTGAGCTGGGGCTCTCGGTTCTGGCTTATCAGTTTCTTGGGGGGCTGATCGAACACGCGCCCGCCCTTTGCGCCATCACCAACCCCACCGTGAACAGCTATCGACGCTTGGCAGCGCCGCCCACGACCTCGGGCGCCACCTGGAGCCCAGGCGGCATCAGCTACACGGGCAACAACCGCACCCACATGGTGCGCATCCCTGACGACCAGCGACTGGAGCTGCGACTGCCCGATGGCGCCGCTCACCCCTACCTGCTCCAGGCGGCGATTCTGGCGGCCGGCCTCGACGGCATCGCGCGCCAGCTCGACCCCGGCCCCCGCCATGACAACGACAATTACGCGGATCCTCTTGGCTGGGGCCAGTGCCAGCGACTGCCCGCCGACCTGGGGGAAGCCCTCGACGCCTTCGCTGCCGACACCGCGCTGCGCGAGTCCCTGGGTGAGGAGTTCTGCCAGGCCTATGGGCACCTGCGCCGCAGCCAGTGGCAGCGGGAACGCGGCGATGGGGGCGACAGCGAGCGGCAGGCTGACCTCGACTGCTGAACGGCTCGCCGCCCCGGTGCACGGCGAACAACAGGGCCGCGCGCGTTACAACAAATTCGCCGCCAGCTCCGCCAGCTCGCTGCGCTCACCCCGTACCAGGGTCACATGGCCGGCGAGGGTCTGGCCCTTGAAGCGCTCCACCAGCCAGGTGAGGCCATTGCTCTCAGCATCCACGTAGGGATTGTCGATCTGATAGGGGTCGCCGGTGAACACGATCTTGGTGCCTTCGCCCACCCGGGTCACGATCGTCTTCACCTCGTGGGGGGTGAGGTTCTGGGCCTCATCCACCACCATGAACTGGCGCGGGATCGAGCGGCCGCGGATGTAGCTGATCGCCTCCACCTCCAGCAGGCCCATGCCCTTGAGGTCCGTCCAGTTGCTGCGGGGGGCGCGGCGGGATCCCTGGCGACCCTCGTCCTCGGGGCTCCCCCCCAGCAGGAAATCCAGGTTGTCGATGATCGGCTGCATCCAGGGCCCCATCTTTTCGTCAAGGCTGCCCGGCAGAAAACCGATCTCCTTGCCCAGGGAGATCACCGGCCGGGTCACCAGCAGCCGCTCATAGAGCCGCTCATCGGCCACCTGATGCAGACCGGCAGCCAGGGCCAGCAGGGTCTTGCCGGTACCGGCCTTGCCCACCAGGGTGAGCAGCTGGATGGCGGGATCCAGGAGCAGATCCAGGGCAAAGGTCTGCTCGCGGTTGCGGGGTCCCACCTTGCCGAGCCGCACCTTGCCGGCGCGCGCCAGGGGAATGAGGGCGCCGCGGCTGGCGTCGTAGCGGGCCAGCAGCGTGTGGTTGGGCTGGGCCGCATCCACCAGGGTCACGCCTTCGTTGGCCTGCAGGGTCACCGCCGCCGCTGAGGGCAGCTGCGCCAGGGGCAGACCGCCGGGGGCCTTGATGGCCTCCATGCTGCCGGCACTGGCCAGCAGCTCGCACACCCCGGGGTAGAGGTCGGCGATGGTCACCTTGTCGGTGGTGTAGTCCTGCGCCGTCAGGCCCACCGCATCGGCCTTGATGCGCAGGTTGGTGTCCTTGGTGACGAGCACCACCGGCGGCTGGCTGCCCATCACGCCGGAGCGCAGCTGCTCCAGGGCCACGGCAAGGATGTTGTTGTCGCCGTTGCCGCTCTTCAGTTCCGGCGGCAACTGAGCCAGGGTCTCGCTGCGGCAGAACACCACCTGCAGGGTGCCGCCGCTGGTTTCGTCGATGGGCACGCCATCGGCCAGGTTGCCCTTCTCCCGCAACGCATCCAGCAGCCGAGAGATCTGGCGGGCATTGCGGCCCTTCTCGGAGGGGTCGCGCTTGAAACGATCGATCTCCTCCACCACCTCGATGGGGATCACCACCGCGTTGTCTTCGAAGCGGGTGAGGGCCTGGGGGTCATGCAGCAACACATTCGTGTCGAGAACGAAGGTCTTGCGCATCGGGCCATCCCGCGATGGTGATGGCGCAACAGTAGGTGGGATTGGCGGCGGCACGCCCTACGCTCCCGCAGAACCCATGGAGCTGGCATTGCACCCCCTGATTGCGTTTCTGCTGATCAGCGCCCTGGTCTTCGGGCTGGCTCTGCTGTGGCTGGAGGCGCGCCATCGCCTACGGCCCTCCTCCCCTCTGCAGATCAGCACCAGCGGCTGGAAAGTGCAACGCCAGGGCGACAGCCAGGTGGTGGTGAACGGCAGCCTCCGCATCCAGAACCCCCATCCGCGCATGGAGGTGTTCGTGCCGGAAATCAGCCTCCAGCCAACCCTCCTGGGCCGCGCTGATCTAGCGGGCGTCTCGATCACGAGCCGGATCACCCCTCGCCACCCGGATGAACAGGCCCGTGCCGATGGCTATTGGTTCGCCTACATCGTGAAGGGACGCAAGAGCACCCAGGCCGACGTGTCGCTCACGATCAGCGCCCCACCCGGCACCGACCTCAAGGCCCTGCTCGACACCCTCTGGCTGGAGATCCTGTGGGTGAACTACGGGCCCTTCGGGCGGCTGCAGCGCCGCGATGGCGTGCTGATCCCCCTGCGCCGGCCCGCCCCCGCCAGCCCTTCCAACGCCCAGTGGCGCCAGGGTGAGAACTGCTCGGTGTTGCCGATCCGCACCCATCTGCTCGGCACCCTCGACGATCCCGTTGAGGTGTTGCGCCACTACGCCGGAGGCGTGCTGCAACCGGGCGATGTGCTCACCATCGGCGAGACACCCCTGGCGGTGATGCAGGGGCGTTACCACCACCCCGCCATGGTGCAGCCCTCCTCCCTGGCGAGGCTGCTCTGCCGCGCCTTCCACCCCACCAGCTCGCTGGCCTCCGCCTGCGGCCTGCAGACCCTGATCGACGACGTGGGCCCGGCCCGGGTGCTGTGCGCCTGGCTGGTGGGAACGGCGCTGAAGGTGGTGGGTTTCAAGGGCTGGTTCTATCGACTGGCGGGCGAGCAGGCCCGCCTGATCGACGACATCACGGGCACCACACCGCCCTACGACCAGACGATTGTTCTGGGTCCCGAACAGCCCGCCGCCATCTGCGGCCAACTGGCGGCGGAGCTGGGGGTGGCCGTTGCCGTGGTGGACGTGAACGACCTCGGACGCGTGAAGGTGCTGGCTTCCAGCCCAGGTTGCGACGAGGCGCTGCTGCAGCGGGCCCTGCGTCCCAACCCCGCCGGCAACGCCAATGAGCGCACACCCCTGGTGCTGGTTCGCCCATAGCATTGGTTCAGGCCTGCCGATCCGCTCGCCTCTCCCCAGGGAATCAGCCGTGCCACAACCTGATTCACCGCTGCTGATCCAACCCCTGAAGGGCTGGCATCTGCCCCTGCTCAAGGAGCCGGCCTTTCAGGATCTGCTCCCCCTGCTGCAGCGCTCCCTGCTGCTGCAGGCCCCCGAGCGCCTGCTGCACAGGCTGGCCCCGCGGCGCCCCCTGGCCCCCGATGTGCTGGTGGCCTATCGGCAACCGCAGCAACCCCTCGGCCTCGTGATCAGCGAGCGGCTCAACCGCAGCGGCAGTTGCTGGCAGCTCCAGCAGTTGCGCAGCGGCGAGGCCGTGCTGGCTGCCGGAGAGGCTGGCCGGATGGCGGTGGAGGGGGCCCTGGTGCGCGAGGCGATCCAGCGCAGCCGCGATGCCGCCAGCTGGATCGCCACCTGCTCCAGCGGCGACGACGACCGTCTGGCCGTGCTGCGCCAGCAGGGCTTCCAGCCCCTGCGGCGGGAAACCATCTGGCGCTGGCAGCCCGGAGCTGAGCCTCGCCACCCCAAAGCCCAGGCCGCGGTGGACCTACCTGGCGAGCTGCTGTTGCGGCCTCTGAATCGCCGCACCGCCCCCGCGATGTGGCAGCTGGAGCAGGCCGCCATGCCGGCGCAGCTGCGCCAGCTGCTGGATCGCCGTGTGGACGACCTGCTGGATCAGAGCGAGCAGCCGAGCCTGATGCTGATCGACAGCAACCGCCAGCAGGCCGTGGCCGGGGCCCGCCGGCTGCGCCCCGGTTCGAGGGGCCTGCCCGAGCTGGAACTCACCCTGCATCCCGGCTGGCAACACCTGCTGGGCCAACCCCTTCAGACACTGCTGGAGTTGAGCGCCGCCGGCGCCGAGCAGCTGATCGTCCGCAGCGATGTGCTCGATGGGGAGCGCAGCCGCTGGTTGCAGTCGCTGGGCATGGCCCCCGAGGGCGACGAGGTGCTGATGGCGCGCAGCGTGTGGCGGCGGCACGCGCCCCAGCCCAACCAGGCGATGGCCCGCAAGCTGGAGGCCATGCTCGGCCAGCTGCAGCCTCGCCAGCGCCCCATCCCCACCCCCCTGGGCCGCTGAGCCATCGCCATGGCGCCTCCCGCAGCCCGTTCGGTGCTCGCCCTCGACGTGGGCCGCAAGCGCATCGGCCTGGCGGGCTGTGACCCCCTCGGGCTCACCGTGACTCCGCTCCGCGCGTTGAAGCGCGGCAGGTTCCCCGCGGATCTGGCCCTGCTGGAACCCCTGGTGGCCGAACGACGGGTGCAGGCCCTGGTGGTGGGGCTGCCGCTGGATGCCGCCCAGCAGCCCACAGCCCAGGCGGAGCATTGCCGCCGCTACGGCGAGCGGTTGGCCCGGCACCTGAATCTTCCCCTGGCCCTGGTGAACGAGTACGCCAGCAGCTGGGCCGCCGGCGAACGCCATGGCCTGCAGGGTGATCGCAGTGGGGCCCTCGACAGTGCGGCAGCGGCGCTGCTGCTGGAGCAGTGGCTGATGGAGGGTCCGGAGCCTGCGCCGGTCGCAGCGGCGACCCCTGCTGTTGGCCCCGGGGAGGGCGTGCAGGCATCCTGAAGGTATCTGCCACACCTCGATGAGCTCCGACGGTCCCAATGCGAATGGATCCGGTGATGTGCCCACGGTGCTCGTGAGCGATGGCCAGGGCCGCCAGCTGCTCTGCTTCCTCGAGCAGCTGATCCCCCTCGACGGTCACGACTACGCCCTGCTCACGCCGGTGGACACCCCGGTGTGCCTGGTGCGGATCGCCGAAGACGAAGACGGCGAGGACGAGGTGATCGAGGAGCTGGGCGGCGCCGAGCCCATCCTGTCGGTGGCGGAGGTGGTGCTGCAGGAGCACGACCTCACCCTCGTGCGCTCGGCCGTCACCCTCACCGTGAGCGGCGAGCTGGAGGAGCCCGACCCCGACGAGCTCGAGGAGGAGATCGATGAGGAGGACGACGAGGACAGTGACCTCTACGAACTGCTGATCCAGTTCCGGGCCGAGGGAAAGGACTACGGCCTGTTCATTCCCCTCGATCCCTTTTTCGTGGTGGCTCGCATCAAGGACGGCGAGGCTGTGCTGGTGGAGGGCGAGGAGTTCGAGCGGGTGCAGCCCCGCATCGAAGCGGAGCTGGATGAGCGCGAACAGGCGGACGACTGAGGCGTACACCCGATGCTGGCGAAGCTGAACCTTCCGCAGTTGCTGCAGCCCGACTGGGTGGCCAGCGGCACCTTGGCCGAATTGCCGCTGGAGCACCTGATCGAACGCCGGATCCGGGCCCTTGTGCTGGATGTGGATCGCACACTGCTGCCCAGGCGCGGCTGCGAGCTGCCCCAGGCCATGGAGCAGTGGCTGCGGCACGCGCAGCAGCAGATGCCCCTGCATCTGTTCAGCAACAACCCCTCCCGCAGCCGCATCGGCAGCGTGGCGGAGCACCTGGGGGTGAGCTTCACCACCAGTGCCGGCAAGCCCCGCCGTGGACCGTTGCGCCAGGTGCTCGACAACCTGGCCCTCCCCGCCGGGGAGGTGGCCATCGTTGGCGATCGCGTGTTCACCGATGTGCTGGCCGGCAACCGGCTCGGGCTCTACACGGTGCTGGTGAAACCCGTGAATCCCGAGGGGCAGCCCTGCAGCCACGACCGCTGGCAGAGGCTTGAAGCGAAGCTGGCCCGCCTGGCCGGGGCCTCGCTGGGCTGAACCATGGGCAGTCGGCGTGTGATCAAGGTGGGCACCAGCCTGCTGCGGGGCGATGAGCGGCGCAGCACTGAGCAGGTGATTGCCGATCTGGCCACCAGCCTCGCCGGGCTGTGGCAGCGGGGCGAGCCGGTGGCCCTGGTCACCAGCGGCGCCGTTGGCCTGGGCTGCCGTGCCCTGGGCCATGGCCAGCGTCCCGCTGAGGTTGCGGCCCTGCAGGCCGCCGCCGCCGTCGGTCAGGGCCGGCTGATGACCCTCTACGACCAGGCCTTCGCCCGCCAGGGCCGCTGCGTGGCCCAGGTGCTGCTCACCCGCGGCGATCTGGCCTCCCGCCGCCGCTACCAGAACGCCTGCCGCACCCTCGACCAGCTGCTGGCCTGGGGGGTGACCCCGGTGATCAACGAGAACGACACCCTCGCCACCGACGAGCTGCGCTTCGGCGACAACGACACCCTCTCCGCCCTGGTGGCGGTGGCGGTGGGGGCCGATGAGCTGGTGCTGCTCACCGACATCGACAGCCTCTACTCCGGCGACCCCCGCAGCGATGCCGAGGCCCGGCCCATCGCCACGGTGAACAGCCTGGCGGAACTGGAGGCCCTCAGTGGCGTCGCCAAGGGCGGCGGCCGCTGGGGCACCGGTGGCATGACCACCAAACTCGCGGCAGCCCGCATCGCCACCGCCAGCGGCATCCAGGTGCGCCTGGCCGATGGCCGCGATCCGGCGGTGCTGGAGGCCCTGCTGGCGGGTGAGCCACGGGGCACCCTGTTCCGCGCCAGCCCCCAGCCCCTCAGCGATCGCAAGGGCTGGCTGGCCCACGCCCTGCTGCCCAAGGGCAGCATCACGGTGGACGCCGGCGCGGAACGGGCGCTGGTGGAGCAGGGGGCCTCCCTGTTGGCCGCCGGGGTGCGCAGCGTGGAAGGCATGTTCCAGCGGCGCGAGGCCGTGCGGCTGCTGAACCTGGAGGGCCGGGAGCTCGGGCGCGGACTGAGCGCCATGGGCAGCGATGAATTGCGGGGGCTGATGGGCCAGCGGGGGCTGGTGGTGCATCGCGATCACCTGGTGCTCACCGACCGGGCCGGCGTGCGCTGACCGGCAGCCCCTGGCGGAAGCCCTACGATCCGCCCGACAGCCCCCGGTGTCCATGCGCTTCAGCGACCTGCTCAGCCGCCTGAGCGAAGTGCAGACCGCCGGCGGGCCCGAGCAGCTGGCCCATGATCTGGGCAGCGATCCGGAGCTCGCCGGAGCTGCCGCCCTCGATCAGGCCGAGGCGGGCCAGCTGAGTTTCCTGGAACCGGGCAACGCCCTGGCGGTGGCCCTGGCCGCCAGCGGCGCCAGCGCCGTGCTGATCCCGGCCCGGGGCGACGAGGCCGAAGCGCTGCAACAGCAGGCCCGCGAGCGGGGCCTGGCCTGGATTGCCCTCAGGGATCCACGCCTGGGCTTCGCCGAGGCGCTCGATGCCCTCTATCCCCGCCGGCGCCCGCTGCCCGGCATTCACCCCAGCGCCGTGATCGACCCCAGCGCGCTGGTGGGCATGGGATCCCACGTGGGTGCCCAGGTGGTGATCGGGGCGGAGGTGCGGATCGGGGCGGGCTGCACCCTTCACCCCCACGTGGTGCTCTACGACGACGTGCAGCTGGGCGAGGGCTGTGAGGTGCATGCCGGCGCGGTGCTTCACCCCGGCAGCCGCCTGGGGCGGGGCTGCGTGGTGCATTCCAATGCCGTGATCGGCAGTGAGGGCTTCGGCTTTGTGCCCACCGCCGCTGGCTGGCGCAAGATGCCCCAGACCGGCCTGGTGGTGCTCGAAGACGGCGTGGAGGTGGGCTGCGGCAGCACCATCGATCGGCCGTCGGTGGGTGAAACCCGCATCGGCGCCGGCACCAAGATCGACAACCTGGTGCATATCGGCCACGGTGTGGTCACGGGCCAGGGCTGCGCCCTGGCAGCCCAGGTGGGCATCGCCGGCGGGGCGAAACTCGGCAACGGTGTGATCCTGGCGGGCCAGGTGGGCCTGGCCAACAAGGCGGTGATGGGCGATCGCTCGATCGCCAGCTCCAAGTCCGGGATCCATGGCGAGGTGGCCGCCGGCGAGGTGGTGAGCGGCTATCCGGCGATTCCGAACCGCCTCTGGCTGCGATGCTCGGCGGCCTTCAACAAGTTGCCGGAGCTCGCCAGGGCGATCCGCCAGCTGGAGAAGCGAGGCCAGGGCTGAGGACAGCCAGAGCTGAGGACAGCCAGGCTGAGCAGCCAGTGCAGACCAGAACGAGCCCCGGCCGGTCGCCGCGTAGCCTCGCGCCCAGCAGTCCCCGGCCGCAGCGCGCGGCCCGCAGCCCCCGCCGACCATGTCCTCCAGCTACCGGATCACCCTGCTCCCCGGCGACGGCATCGGCCCGGAGATCACCGCGGTGGCCCGCCAGCTGCTCGACGCGGTGAGCCAACGCCATGGCTTCAGCCTCGTCTACGACGAGCAGCCCATGGGCGGGGCCGCCATCGACGCCACCGGTGAACCGCTGCCGGCCAGCACCCTGGCGGCCTGCCAGGCCGCCGATGCGGTGCTGCTGGCGGCGATCGGCTCGCCCCAATACGACAGCCTGCCCCGCCAGCAGCGGCCGGAGAGTGGCCTGCTGGCCCTGCGGGCCGGCCTGGGCCTGTTCGCCAACCTGCGGCCGGTGAAGATCATCCCCGCCCTGATCGAGGCCTCCACCCTCAAGCGTGAGGTGATCGAAGGGGTGGATCTGCTGGTGGTGCGCGAGCTCACCGGCGGCGTGTACTTCGGCACCCCCAAGGGCCGCGTGGAGGCAGAGGGCCGGGTGCGGGCCTTCAACACCATGGCCTACTTCGACGACGAGATCGACCGCATCGCCAAGGTGGGCTTCGACCTGGCCCAGCAGCGCAGCGGTCGCCTCTGCAGCGTGGACAAGGCCAACGTGCTGGACGTGAGCCAGCTCTGGCGCGACCGGGTGGAGGCCATGCACGCCTCGAGCTACCCCCAGGTGGAGCTGAGCCACATGTACGTGGACAACGCGGCGATGCAGCTGGTGCGCAACCCCCGCCAGTTCGACGTGCTGCTCACCAGCAACCTGTTCGGCGACATCCTCAGCGACGAGGCCGCCATGCTCAGCGGCTCGATCGGCATGTTGCCCTCGGCCTCCCTGGGGGCCAGCGGCCCTGGCCTGTTCGAGCCGATCCACGGCTCCGCGCCGGACATCGCCCGCCAGGACAAGGCCAACCCGATGGCGATGGTGCTCAGCGCCGCGATGATGCTGCGCATCGGCCTGCAGCAGGAGGCCGCCGCCGCCGATCTAGAGGCCGCCGTGGATCGGGTGCTGGCGGCCGGCTACCGCACCGGCGACCTGATGGCCGCGGGCTGCACCCAGCTGGGCTGTCGCGCCATGGGTGATCAGCTGCTGGCGGCCCTGGAGTCCTGAACCGGACCCGCGACCTGCCAAACTCCCCCTCAGTTCTGCCCTCCCCAGCGCATGTCGAAGCGTCACCCGGTTGTGTCTGTCACCGGTTCCTCCGGCGCAGGCACCAGCACTGTCAAGCGGGCCTTCGAGCACATCTTCAAGCGCGAGGGCATCACCCCCGCCGTGGTGGAGGGCGACAGCTACCACCGCTACGAGCGCGGCCCCATGAAGGAGGCCATGGCCGCCGCCCTGGCCAAGGGTGAGAACTTCTCCCACTTCGGCCCCGAGGCCAACCTGTTCGACAAGCTCGGTGAGCTCTTCAAGACCTACGGCGAAACCGGCACCGGCGAGAAGCGCTACTACCTCCACTCCGTGGAGGAGGCCGCTGAGCACAACGCTCGCCTGGGCACCAACCTGGAGCCCGGCCAGTTCACCCCCTGGGAGGCCATCCCCGCCGGCACCGACCTGCTGTTCTACGAAGGCCTGCATGGCGGTGTGCAGGGTGAGGGCTACGACGTGGCCGGCCTGGCCGATCTGCTGGTGGGCGTGGTGCCGATCGTGAACCTGGAGTGGATCCAGAAAATCGCCCGCGACAACCAGGAGCGCGGCTACTCGGCCGAAGCCACGGTGGACACGATCCTGCGCCGGATGCCGGATTACATCAACCACATCTGCCCGCAGTTCAGCCGCACGGACATCAACTTCCAGCGGGTGCCCACCGTGGACACCTCCAACCCCTTCATGATCCGGAACATCCCCACCCCGGACGAGAGCTTCGTGATCATCCACTTCCGCAAGGGGGCCCGGGAGAAGTGGGGCATCGACTTCACCTACCTGCTCGACATGATCCACGATTCGTTCATGTCCAGCCCCACCTCGATCGTGGTGAACGGCGGCAAGATGGGCTTCGCCATGGAGCTGATCCTCACTCCGATCATTCACCGCATGATCGAAGAGAAGAAGAAACTGGCCTGAGCCTCTACCCTGGGTCCATCAGGCGGACCCGGTGATTCCACGACGCATCGCCAGCGTGGCCGGCCCTTCAGCCGGCCCCCCTCTAGCCCCATCGCCCTCCCCATCCTTTGAGATTCGGGGGGTGGTGGGGTCTTCTGCAGCTGCCCCACGCTGGGATCGGATCAACAGTTCCGAGGTGATCAGCCGGGCCCGGCGCGTGTATTTCCTCTATCTGGAGCGCTGCTCCAGTGGCCTCGAACCGATCGGCGTGGTGCTGGGGGGGCCCCAGGCAGGCCTGGGCCGGGTGGTATTTGAGCGGCCGGTTCTGCTGCCCGACGAGCAGTACATCCCCCTGGATCTCGTGCGCAACCGCACCCAGCGCCTGCGGGCCCCCCGGACCAACGACCGAGGTTGATGTTTCCAGACCATCCGTCCCTGCCGGTTCTTGCAGCTCTGTTGGGGGCCTGCATCGGCAGCTTTGTGAACGTGGTGGCCTGGCGGCTGCCGCGAGAGGAATCCGTGGTGCACCCCGGCAGCCACTGCCCCCACTGCGGCAGCGGCCTGGCCTGGTTCGAGAACATCCCGGTGCTGAGCTGGCTGCTGCTGCGCGGCCGCTGCCGCCACTGCGGCGTCGCCATTCGCCTGCGCTACCCGGCGGTGGAACTGCTCAGCGCCGGTCTGTTCGTGGCCACGGCCCTGGGCCACAGCACGGCCCTGCCCGGTGCCCCCGGCTGGCTGGTGCTGCTGGGCGGCTGGGCACTGGTGAGCCTGCTACTCCCGTTGATCCTGATCGATCTGGATCAGCTCTGGCTGCCGGAACCCCTCTGCCGCTGGGGTGTGCTGACAGGCCTGGCGATCAGCGCCATCGCCGGCTTCAGCCAGGGGGAAACCGGCGGCCGCGCGCTCCTGCTGCACCATCTGCTGGCGGCCAGCGCCGGCCTGCTGGGCTTTGAGGCGGTGAGCGCCCTGGCCCGGAAGCTGCTCGGCAAAGCCGCCCTGGGGCTGGGCGACGCGAAGCTGGCGGCGCTGCTGGGGGCCTGGCTGGGCCTCACGGGGCTGGGGCTGGCCGTGGTTCTGGCCGTTTTTGGGGGTGCCCTGTTCGGCCTGGTGGGCCTGCTGAGCGGCAGGCTCCAACGGGGGCAGCCCTTCCCCTTCGGCCCCTTTCTGGCCAGCGGCGGGCTGGCCCTTTGGATCGGGGGCAATGGCTTCTGGCTGCAACAGCTCTCCATGGCCCTGGGCTGGGGGAGCCTTTAATGGTCAGAAGCCCCGTCCCCCCTTCGGGACGCCTCCCCGGACTGCTGTTCCTCCATGTCGCTGTTCGACTGGTTCGCCGATCGCCGCAAAACCGCTCCGGCGGTGCGCAACGCCCAGGAGGTGAATGAAGAGGACGGCCTCTGGAGCAAGTGCCCTGAATGCGGGCTTGTGGTGTACCGCAAGGATCTGGCGGCCAACGCCAGCGTCTGCAGTGGCTGCGGCTACCACCACCGCATCTTCAGCGAGGAGCGCATCCGCCTGATCGTGGATGAGGGCAGCTTTGAAGCCCTGGATGCCGATCTCGCTCCCACGGATCCGCTGGCCTTCAAGGATCGCCGCAGTTACGCCGATCGCCTGCGCGACACCCAGCGCTCCACCGGCCTCAAGGATGGTGTGATCACCGGCCTGTGTCGGGTGGAGGGGATGCCCCTGGCCCTGGGAGTGATGGACTTTCGCTTCATGGGCGGCTCCATGGGCTCGGTGGTGGGCGAAAAGCTCACCCGCCTGATCGAGGCGGCCACCGCCCGCCGCTACCCGGTGCTGATCGTGTGTGCCTCCGGCGGGGCCCGCATGCAGGAGGGCATGCTCTCCCTGATGCAGATGGCGAAGATCTCCGGCGCCCTGGAGCGCCACCGCCAGGCCGAGCTGCTCTACATGCCCCTGCTCACCCACCCCACCACGGGCGGCGTCACCGCCAGCTTCGCCATGCTGGGCGACCTGATCCTGGCGGAACCCAAGGCCCTGATCGGCTTCGCCGGCCGCCGGGTGATCGAGCAGACCCTGCGCGAGAAACTGCCCGACGACTTCCAGACCGCCGAGTATCTCCAGGAGCACGGCTTCGTGGACACCATCGTGCCCCGCACCAGACTGCGCAGCACCCTGGCCGGCCTGCTGAAGATCCACGGCTGCGCCACCACCGTGACCGCCTGATGGGTCGCCTGCTCGCGGGACTGTTGCTGATGGGAGCGCTGCTGCTGGGGCCCTGCGGTGCCTGGGCCGGGCCTGTGGAATGGCGGGAAGTTGCGGCCAATGCCGATGGCCGCCAGTGGTGGGATGCCGGCAGCCTGCGGATCAGCAAGGCCGGCAACCTCTCCGTGCTCAGCCGCTTCCAGCCGGCCACGCCCGAATCCCTCGATGGGGCGCAACGCCCACCGGCCAGCAGCCTCTACGTGATGGAGATCGACTGCGGCCAGGAGCTGTTCCGCGATACCTCGGTGAATGGCATTCCCCAGTGGGGCAGCGGCTGGCAGCCCGCTGGCCGCGACGACCTGATCGAGCGCACGATCCAGGCGGTGTGCATGGCCGGCGCCGATCTGCTGGCAGGCTCCTGAACACCTGAGCCCTCTGCCCCGTGGCCACCACCACTCCAGCCGCCCGTCCCCTGCGCGTCGCCGTGGCCGGACTTGGCTTTGGCGAAAAGGTGCACCTGCCGGCCCTGCGGCAGTGCCCGCTCACCGAGCCCGTGGCCCTTTGGCACCCGCGTCGGGAACGCCTCGACCAGGCCTGCGCCGCCGCCGAATTGCCGGGGTTCACCGAGTTTGAGGCCCTGCTGGTCGATCCCCGGGTGGAGGCCCTGGTGATCGCCACGCCACCGGCAGCCCGCTTCGAGCTGGCCCAGGCCGCCATCGCCGCCGGCAAGCACCTACTGCTGGAAAAGCCGGTGGCCCTGGATGCCCCGCAGATCGAGGAGCTGCAGCGCCAGGCCCTGCAGGCCGGGGTCACCGTGGCGGTGGACTTCGAGTACCGGGCCGTGCCCCTGTTCCAACAGTTGAAGCAGTTGCTGGCACAGGGCGCCGTGGGCTCCCCCTGGCTGGTGAAGCTCGATTGGCTGATGGGCAGCCGCGCCGATGCCGCGCGACCCTGGAATTGGTATTCCCAGCGGGCCGCCGGCGGGGGAGTGCTGGGCTCCCTCGGCACCCATGCCATCGACACGCTGCACTGGCTGGTGGGACCAACCCGCAGCCTCAGCGCCCTGCGCAGCCTGGCCATTCCCCAGCGGCCGCTTGCCGACGGCAGCGGCCGCATGGCCGCGGTGGATGCCGAAGACATCGCCCTGCTGCAGTTGGAGCTGGAGGGGGCCAGCGGTGAGCGACTGCCGGCCCAGCTGAGCCTGGCCTCCGTGACCCGCCCCGGACGGGGCTATTGGATCGAGATCTACGGCAGCGAAGGCAGCCTGGTGTTGGGCTCCGGCAACCAGACCGACTACGTGCATGGCTTCCAGCTCTGGCAGGCCCGCCAGGGCGGGGTCCTGGAGGAGGTGGGGGCCGATCCCGGCCTGGCCTTCCCGCACGTGTGGCCCGATGGCCGCGTGGCACCGGTGCAGCGGTTGATCGGCTGGTGGGCCCAGGCCGCGCGCGAGGGCCGGCCGATGGTGCCAGGGCTGGCGGAGGCTGCCCTCAGCCAGGCGGTCTGCGACGCTGCCCTGGACGCCGCGGACAGCGGGCTACGCCAGGACCTTTGAGCGAAAGGCGACGGTTAGGATCCCCCGCAATCCCCTTTGAGGTTTCCCATGGCGCTCGTCCCGCTTCGGCTGCTGCTCGACCATGCCGCTGAGAACGGCTATGGCATCCCTGCCTTCAACGTGAACAACCTGGAGCAGGTGCAGTCGATCATGGAGGCGGCCTACGAAACCGACTCTCCGGTGATTCTGCAGGCCTCCCGCGGTGCCCGCCAGTACGCCGGCGAGAACTTCCTGCGCCACCTGATCCTGGCCGCCGTGGAAACCTATCCCGACATCCCGGTGGTGATGCACCAGGACCACGGCAACAGCCCCGCCACCTGCTATGGCGCTGCCGCCAATGGCTTCACCTCGGTGATGATGGATGGCTCCCTGCAGGCCGACGCCAAGACGCCGGCCAGCTACGAGTACAACGTGGCCGTCACCAAGGAAGTGGTGGACGTGGCCCACGCCATCGGCGTGAGCGTGGAGGGCGAGCTGGGCTGCCTGGGTTCCCTGGAGACCGGCATGGGTGAGGCCGAGGACGGCCATGGTTTCGAGGGCAAGCTCGACCACATCCAGCTGCTCACCGATCCCGCCGAGGCCGCCGACTTCGTGGCCAAGACCAAGGTGGATGCCCTGGCCATCGCCATCGGTACCAGCCACGGCGCCTACAAGTTCACCCGCAAGCCCACCGGTGAAGTGCTGGCCATCAGCCGCATCGCCGAGATCCACAAGGCCATCCCCAACACCCACCTGGTGATGCACGGCTCCTCCTCGGTGCCCCAGGAGTGGCTGGACATGATCAACAAGTACGGCGGTGCCATCCCCGAGACCTACGGCGTGCCCGTGGAGGAGATCCAGGAAGGCATCCGCAACGGTGTGCGCAAGGTGAACATCGACACCGACAACCGCCTGGCCTTCACCGCCGCCATCCGTGAAGCCGCCGCCAAGGATCCCGCCAACTTCGATCCCCGCCACTTCAACAAGCCCGCCCGGGCCTACATGAAGCAGGTGTGCCTGGATCGCTACCAGCAGTTCTGGTGCGCCGGCAACGCCAGCAAGATCAAGCAGCGCGACATCAACTACTACGCCGGTCTGTACGCCAAAGGCGAACTCGACCCCAAGACCGCCGTGGCTGCTTGAGCAAACCAGCTGCTTGATCTAACCAGCTGCTTGAGCAAACCAGCTGCCTGACGGCAACCGGATGTTCAGCAGGGGCCCCGATCGGGGCCCCTTTTTCATGGGCCCTTTCCAGGCCGATCAGCGGGCCAGGGGCACTGGTCCGGCCACCTCGGTGCCGCCCTTGCGGCTCACCAGCTTGGCCAGGGCATCCTGGAGATTGCGCTCCATCACGAAGCTGGTGCCGTCGGTCACCACCACCCGCACCAGGGTTGGCAGATCGTTGTTCCTGCTCTGCAGGTAGATCGGCTCCACGTACAACAGGCCCCGGCCCACCGGCAGCACCAGCAGGTTGCCGTGGATCACGCTGGAACCGGCCCGGTTCCAGAGGCCGAACTGATAGCTGATGGCCGGGTCCTGCTCGATCAGCGACGACACCTGCTGGGGCCCCAACAGCAGCCGCTGTTGCGGGAAGCGCACCAGCAACTGCTGGCCATAGTTGGGCGGATCATTGCGGGCCGCCAGCCAGCCCACCATGTTGGGCCGCTTGAGCGGGGAAAAGGGCAACAACAGCACGAATTCAGGCTTGGTTTCCCCCGGCAACTGCACCGTCACGTGATAGGGGCGCACTGGCGTATTGGAAGATCCGTAGATTTCCAGGGGCACCGACCACACGTCGTCGCCGTTGTAGAAGGTGCGCACGTCGGTGACGTGGTAACGCAACAGCCGCTCCGCCTGAACCTGAAACTGGCTCTGGGGCACCTGAATGTGGGCCAGCAACGACTTGGGCATGGCTGAGAGCGGACGGAACAGCTCAGGAAACGCCCGCTGCCAGGTGCGCAGGATCGGATCACCAGGATCACTCACATACAGCCATACCTTGCCGCTGTAGGCATCCACCACGGCCTTCACCGGGTTGCGGAAATAGCGGATGCCGGAGGGATTGGCATCGCTGTAGGGATAGCTACGGCTGGTGGTGAATCCATCCAGGAGCCAGTATTGATGCTGGGCCGGGTCGTAGCCAGGGGTGGCTGGCACCCGCGCCGTCACAAGATAGGGCTGGCTCTCGAAGCGAAGGAACGGTGCCAGGGCCGCCAGGCGCTCGTTCACCTGGCGGCGCAGCAAAAGGCGCGAACCGGGTTTGAGGGATCCGGTGAACAGCAGTCGTGGCTCGGGTAGGTAGGCCGCCGCCATCAGCCGCTCCAGTGGGCCATAGATGGCCACACCACCAGCGCCGCTGTAGTGGGAGTAGATGTTGAGCTCCCCCTCCGGATAGTCGAACTCACGCACCTGGGTGGGGGCGATCACGTAGGGCGCCTTTGCCGAGCCGTAATAGAGACGAGGCACACCAACCGGCAGGGCTCGGCGCACCGTGGCATCCCCGAGGCCGAGCTGGGGGATGCCCTGCACCTTGCCGCTGCGGCCCAGATCCTTCACGAAGAAGAGCGGCAGGCCATCGGGACCGAAGGCATTCACGGGGCTCACCGTGAAGCCGTAGCCATGGGTGAACACCAGGTGGCGGTTCAACCAGGTGCGGGCGTCCTTGGGCAGGGAGCCGGTATCAAGTTCACGGGCGGCGATGAACACCTGCTGGGAGCCCTGGCGCTCAGGGTCGCTGCCGAGTGGATAGCGATCCACCGCAGCCGAGGAAAAGCGGTAGTAGAGCCGCAACTGCTGCAGCTGGCGGTTGGCCTCCAGCAGTGGCTTGCTGTCCCAGAGGCGAATGTTGGCCAGGGTTCCGGGGGCCTGGGCCAGGTCTGCGGCTGTGAGGCGCTGGCGCGGTGCCAGGGTGACCTGCTGCACCGATTCCAGCCCGAAGGCCCGGCGGGTGGCCGCGATGGAACGGCGCAGGTAGGGCGATTCCAGCGCCAGCTCCCTGGGCTGCACCCAGATCCTCTGCACCAGCGGCGCCACAATCCACTCGGCGATCGGCACCGCCAGGGCCGTGAGCGCAAGCGGAATCAGGGCACCCCGCCGCAACCAGCCCCTGGGCAGGGGCACCAGCAGCCCGAGGGCGGTGAGCAGCAGCAAGCCGCTGAGCAGCAACCGCAGCGGCAGGCGCACGTGCAGGTCCACGAAGCCGGCTCCGGAGGCCACGCCGCTGCCCAGCACCATCAGATCGAAGGGCGCCAGGGCATTGCTGAGGGCCCCCATCAGCGCCAGCACCGCCAGCTGGGGCTGCAGCACCCGCTGCTGCTGGCGGCTCAGGCCTGGAAAGCGCAACTCCGTGAGGCTGTTGCCCTCCGTGCAGGTGAGCCAGAGGCAGCCCGCCAGGCCAACGGCGGCCTGGGCCATCACCACGCTCACCAGCAGGTGCAGCGCCGGCAGCTGCAACACCGTGAAGCTCAGATCAAATCCCGTCAGGGGATCACGCTCCTGGAAGGGCACCGCCAGCAGAGCCGGCAGCCACAGGCTCCAGCCCCGGGCCAGGGCGGTGGCGGAGCCCGCCAGGGCCGCCGCCAGGCTGATGCGCAGCGTGGTGAGGGGCCAGAGCAGCAGCGGCACCAGCAGCCCCGCCGCCAGGCCCAGCACGAGCAGGGGGCGAAGGTCCGCCAGCACGGGAATCCCCGTGATCACCTGGCCACTGAAGGGAGCGGCAATCAGGTCCTTGGCCTGCACCATCAGGTAGGTGAGACCGCCCGCCAGCAGCAGCAGCAGGGCCGCCAGAACGGCCAGCAGAGGCCAGGTGGCCAGCGCCACCAGGGGTGAGCTCGGGAGTGCCTTGCCAGCGGCCTGCTGACGCAGGCGCCAACAGCGGCTCAGCTGCTGCATCTGCAGGGGCACACCCAAGCCCAGCACCACGGCGAAGGCCAGCAGCTGCAGCAGCCAGCGGCGCATCACCACCGACTCCGCCCCGAACTGGGCAAACCAGAGCCGCTCGATCCCCAGCCGAGGCAGCAGCACCAGGCCACCGAGCAGGAGCGCCAGCAGAGCCAGCCAGCGCAGCGGGCCCGTAAGGCGTTCAGCGGAGGTGCGCGGGGAGGAGGCTGCCACCAAGCGAGACTAAGAAGAGAGCGGCAGGGGTCAAGCGACAGACAGGCAGGTCATACCCGACCCCGGAGATCGGATATGCGGCCATGGTCCCATCGGCGCTGCTAGTTTCCTCTCAACCTCAAGGGCGTGATCGTGACGGCCACTCTCTCCCGCTCCACCTTCACGGGCCTGCGCTGCAAGGAATGCGGGCATGCCTATGAGGCTGGCGCCCGTCATGTCTGCGAAGACGTGTGTTTCGGCCCGCTGGAAGTCGTCTACGACTACGAGGCGATCAAGAACCGGGTGAGCCGGGCCACGATCGAAGCCGGCCCCACCTCCATCTGGCGCTATCGCGACTTCCTGCCGATCGAGGGCGAGCCCATCGATGTGGGCACCGGTTTCACGCCGCTGCTCAAGGCCAACAACCTGGCCAAGCGCCTGGGCCTGAAGAACCTCTATATCAAGAACGACGGCGTCAACATGCCGACGCTCTCGTTCAAGGACCGCGTGGTGAGCGTGGCCCTCACCCGCGCCCGCGAACTGGGCTTCACCACGGTGAGCTGCGCCTCCACCGGCAACCTGGCCAACTCCACGGCCGCCATCGCCGCCCACGCCGGCCTGGATTGCTGCGTGTTCATCCCCAGCGACCTGGAACTTGGCAAGGTGCTGGGCACCCTGATCTACAACCCCACCCTGATGGCGGTGAAGGGCAACTACGACCAGGTGAATCGGCTGTGCTCGGAGGTGGCCAACACCTACGGCTGGGGCTTCGTGAATATCAACCTGCGCCCCTACTACTCCGAGGGTTCCAAGACCCTGGGCTATGAGGTGATCGAGCAGCTGGGCTGGCAACTGCCCGACCACATCGTGGCCCCCCTGGCCTCGGGCTCGCTGTTCACCAAGATCCGCAAGGGCTTTGATGAGTTCATCAAGGTGGGTCTCGTGGACGAGAAGGCGGTCCGGTTCAGCGGCGCCCAGGCTGAGGGCTGCTCGCCCATCGCCCAGGCCTTCGCCGAGGGCCGCGACTTCATCACGCCGGTGAAGCCCAACACCATCGCCAAGTCGATCGCCATCGGCAATCCAGCGGATGGCCCCTATGCGATCGAGATCGCCAACAACACCGGCGGAACCATCGCCGCCGTGAACGACACGGAGATCGTGGAGGGCATCAAGCTGCTGGCCGAAACCGAGGGCGTGTTCACCGAAACCGCCGGCGGCACCACGATCGCGGTGCTCAAGAAGCTGGTGGAGCAGGGCAAGATCAACCCCGAGGAAACCACCGTGGCCTACATCACCGGCAACGGCCTCAAGACCACCGAGGCCGTGGCGGATGCCATCGGCCAGCCCTACACCATTGAGGCCCAGCTCGATAGCTTCAACGCCGCCTGGGCCCAGGCCCAGGCGGCCCTCAAGGGCTGATCCTGCCAACACCACCTCCTGTTTCCCTTCTCCAGTTCGCCGCAACCATGCCCGTCCAGGTTCTGATCCCCACTCCTCTGCAGAAGTTCACCAACGAGGAGGCCAGCGTGGCTCTGGAGGCCGCCAGCGTGGATGCTCTGGTGGATGCCCTGGAAGCCCGCTATCCCGGTATCAAGGGTCGCCTGTGCGACGAGGCCGGCAAGCTGCGCCGCTTCCTGAATGTGTACGTGAACAGCGAGGACATCCGCTTCCTCGACAACCAGGCCACCGCCCTCAACGACGGGGATGAGGTGTCGATCGTGCCCGCCGTGGCCGGGGGCTGAACCGATGACGCAGGCTGCCGTGGGCAAACCACTGCTGTTCGATTACCGCCAGGCGGCCAACCCCGTGAGGCGCGGTTTAACCGAACCAATTCCCTACCGGCAGTGGGGCCCCGATCTGCATGCCAACGGCCCCAGCGCCGTGATCCCCCTCGACCTCAGTGCTGAGCTCGGGACCAGTGGCCCCGCCACGAGCCCAGCGCTGGCCGCCCACTTCGTGCGGATTGGCGCCGGTGAGGCAGTGAAGGCTGCGGCCCAGGCCACCAGCTCACTCTTTTATGTTCTCTCGGGCAGCGGCACCTGTTCCCGCTCCGCCGAGGGAGCTTCGCCAGCCGTTGCCATCGCCTGGCAGGCCGGTGATCTGTTCGTGCTGCCGGCCGGTGCGGCTCCGTTGCTGGAGGCCAACAGCACCAGCGTGCTCTATTGGGTGCACGATGGCCCCCTGCTCAGCTATCTCGGCGTGGAACCCAGCCAGCCGCGGTTCGAAGCCTGCCACTACGCCGGAAGCTGGCTGAAGCAGGAACTGCACGCTCTGGCCAGCGATCCCGGCAGCGCCGCGAGCAACCGCCTCAGCCTGCTGCTCGCCAACCGCGATCTGCCAGCCACCCGCACGGTGACCCACGTGCTCTGGGCCATGTTCGGCATGGTGCCGGCCGCCGCAACCCAGCCCCCCCACCGACACCAGTCGGTGGCCCTGGATCTGATCATCAGCTGCGATCCCGGCTGCTACACCCTGGTGGGCACACACCTCAATGCCGATGGCACCATCCGCGATCCCCAACGGATTGATTGGCAGGCCGGTGGGGCGTTCATCACCCCACCCGGTCACTGGCATGCCCACGTGAACGAGAGCGGCACTACGGCCTATCTGCTACCGATCCAGGACGCCGGCCTCCACACCCACCTCCGCAGTCTCGACATTCGCTTCGCCGGTTGAATCGGAGCCGATTCCCCGCTCGTGGCGCTGAACGATGGCGCTGAAGGCCTGCCCTTCGATCGTTTCCTGCTCGATCAGGCGGTCTACCAGGGCATCCATCAGCTCCCGCCGGGGACGCAGCAGAGCCACGGCTTCATTGAGGGCCTCCATCGCCAGCGCGCGCACCTGGGCATCAATGCGGTTGCCCGTGTGCTGGGAGTAGTGGGGCTCAGAGCGGAGCCAATCGCGCCCGAGGAACACCTCATGGCCATCGGCCTCAAGGGCCACGGGCCCCAGGGAGGAGAAGCCGTAGCGGGTCACCATCTCCCTGGAGATGCGCGACACCATTTCCAGATCGCTGGACGCTCCCTGGGTGATCTCACTGGGGCCGAAGACCACCAGCTCGGCAGCCCGACCGCCCATGGCCACAACCATCCTGGCCCGCAGGTAGGCCTTGCTGATCAGGCCGGAATCGAGCACCTCCTCATCCGGCATGGTGCGGGCGAAGCCGCCGATGCCACCGGCCCTGGGCAAAAGGGTCACCTTGTCCAACCTGTCCGCAGCCGGAAGCAGCGTGGTGAGCAGGGCGTGGCCCACCTCGTGGTAGGCGATCAGGCGCTTCTTGGCGCTGTCCTGCAGCGGCGCCGCCGTGAGTCCCATCGTGATGCGCTCGAGGGCATCGCTCAGGGCCTGGTCATCGATGGTCTGCCGGTCGCGCCGGGCCGTGAGAATGGCCGCCTCGTTCAGCAGATTCGAGAGATCGGCCCCTGAGAAGCCAGGCGTTCGGCTGGCCCAGTCGGCCAGGCGCACTTCGGGATCCAGGGGCCGACTGCGGGCGTGCACCGAGAGAATCGACTCGCGCCCCTGGCGATCAGGCAGATCCACATGGATCTGGCGATCGAAGCGGCCCGGACGCATCAGTGCCGTATCCAGCACATCGGGCCTGTTGGTGGCGGCCAGGAGAATCACGCCCGAGTTCTCCTCGAAGCCATCCATCTCGGTGAGCAGCTGGTTGAGCGTCTGCTCACGCTCATCGTTGCCGCCACCGATGCCGGCGCCGCGCTGCCGACCCACCGCATCGATCTCATCGATGAAAATGATGCACGGCGCCTTTTCCTTCGCCTTGCGAAAGAGATCGCGCACGCGGCTGGCGCCGACGCCCACGAACAGTTCCACGAACTCCGAGGCGGCCATGGAGAAGAAGGGAACCCCGGCTTCGCCGGCGATGGCCTTGGCCAGGAGGGTCTTGCCGGTGCCCGGAGGTCCCACCAGCAGCACCCCCTTCGGGATCTTGGCGCCGAGGGCCGTGAATCGCTCCGGCTGCTTGAGGAAGGTGACCACCTCCTGCAGCTCCTGCTTGGCCTCATTGATGCCGGCCACGTCTTCAAAGCGCACCGTGACAGACCCCTCGGGCTGCACCTGTGCCTTGGTGCGACCGAACCCCATGGCCTTGTTGGCCACCTGGGCGGATCGGCGAATCAACAGGCTGAGGCCACCGAAGAGCAGCACCAGCAGGAGAATGTTGGCCACCAGTCCTGCGGTGGCCTCATCCTTGCGGTCGTCGCGCACCGTGAGTGGCACCCGGGCCTCCTGGGCGGTGCGCAGCAACACCTGATCGTTGCTGAAAACGGGAATCTGCTGTTTGCGGCCATCCGGGTACGTCGCCGTGACCTCGCGCCGCGCCGAGGAGAGCTCCAGCTCCTTGATCTTGCCGCTGCGCAGTTGTTGAAGCAGCTGGCTGTAGCTGGGGGCCGGCGATCTGGAAACGGCCAGATCTCCCAGGAGTGGCGAGGGATCCGGCGAGCGCTCAGGCAAGCGGTCAGCGGCGCGGGCTGGACCGGGTTGAACACCGTTGCTCACAGGGATCTGCCAGTGGACTGAGCTTAGCGATTTGACGAAAGGAAGGGCGACAGCGGATGATCCTGGTTTGGCTGAAAGCGAGCGGGATGGCTGTTCCCAAGAAGAAAACCTCGAAGGGCAAGCGCAATCAGCGCCACGCCACCTGGAAGGGCAAGGCTGCAGTGGCCGCCCAGAAGGCGCTCTCCATCGGCAAGGCCGTGCTGAGTGGCCGGGCCCAGGGCTTCGTCTACCCCGTGGCTGAAGAGGAGGGCGACGAGGCCTGAGTCTCGTCGATTGCCTCGAGAACACCCATGGCCTCGGCGCCGCTTCCCTCCCAGAGGCTGCGGCGCCGGCCATCCAACAGCCGCACCAGATCTGCCCGTTGCACCAGCGGCCGCTGATAGAGCGGCGGCGGCAGGGAGCAGAGGCTGGATCGCACCAAGCTCTCCAACTCCTGGGGTGGCATCCAGCCACCACCGCGCGCCCGCTGGCGGGCTTCCGCCTGAAAGCGCCAGCGCCGCGGCAGCTGCCAACGAACGGGCCACAGCATCACCAGCTGGTCCAGTTGCCGCCACAGGGGGCGGTAGGCCTCCAGAGCACGATTCCAGTGGGGGAGCCAGCGCCGCTCAAGCGGGCTGAGATACCCCAGCTCTGGCGGGTGGTTGTTTGTGCAGGCCGCGATGTCCAGCGCGGGCACTGGTTCACAGCCCACCAGCCAACCTTCGAGCAGCAGCGCCTGGGCGGAGCCCTGCCAGTCGGCGGTGCGATCCCCCTGGCCCTGCCTCAGGCGTTTATCGAAACGGGGCAACCGCAGCACTGTGCCCTGGAGCCCACCCCTCCAGGCGGCGATGGCCTCCACCAACCGTTCGGGCTCATGGCTGCCCGGCGGCACCCGGTTCACGCCGAAGGGGTTGCCCGCCATGGCCTCCAGCCGCTGCTGCCAAGGCAGATAGGCATCGTCGATCGAGGCCACCGCCAGCCGCAACCCCTCGGCAGCGAAGCGTTGCTGCAGCCGTTGGGAGAGGGTGCTCTTGCCCGCCCCCACCGGTCCGTTGAGCCCGATCACCGGCCGCTCACCCCGGGCGATGCGCCCCGCCGTCAGGCGCAACAACTGCTCCTCCAGCATCACGACCCCAGCTTGAAGGCCTCGAGCACCACGGCATACACCAGCCCGATCCGCAGGTTGTCCGCCATCAACCAGCCCAACCCTGGCTCGGATCGCACCAGGCGGCTGCGCAGCCGCACCACGAGCTCAAGCACCAGCAGCAGCACCAACACCACCAGGGGGCGCTCGCCGATCCGCTGGTACCAGTAGGCGGTGAGGTTCTGGCCAGAGAAAAACCCCAGCAGCAGGGCCAGCAGCCCGAGGCTGCGCCGGCGCCAGCTGCCACGCAAGCCGCCGAACAGCGCCCCGAACAGCCGGCGCTGCAGCCGCTCAAAGCGGGTGGCCTGAACCGGCAGGCGCGTCATGGCGGCGGCAGCAACTGCTGCAGGTAGGAGAGCGTGATCCAGCCACCGGGGCAAGCGGGCCCGCGCAGGAGGCGGCAGGGCTGATCCGGCTCACCCAGGCCATCGCTCACGGCGGCGGCGGCCGCAAAAGCCGCCTCAGGTTCGTGGGCGCTGGAGGCGCTGCGGGTGGCCAGCACGGGGATGGCCGCTGCCCGCGCCGCCGCCACGCCGTTGGCGGAATCCTCGATCGCCAGAACCTGCTCCGGCCCACAGCCCAAGCGCGCCAAGGCCTGCCGGTAGGCCTCCGGATGGGGCTTCTTGTGGGCCACATCCTCGCCGCACACCCAGAAGGCAAAAGCCTCGACGGGCAGAAGCCGCTGCACGAGGGCCGTCACGGCCCGGCGACTGCTGGTGGTCACGATGGCCTGGGCCACGCCGGCTTGCGCGGCGGCCAGCACCAGCCGCTTCACCCCCGGCCGCAGACGCAGCGCACCGCCGTTGAGCAGGGCGGCGTAGTGGCGCTGCTTGGCCGCCTGCAGGGCTTCAAGCCGATCAGCGCCGGGAACGCGGCCCTCCATCTGTTCCAGGTAGTGGGCCATCCGTTCGCGGCCTCCGCTGATGCGCAGGAGGTCCAGATAGGTGGGGCGGTCCCAGTGCCAGGGCAGCTCCGCCTCCGCAAAGGCTCGATTGAACGCGAGCCGATGGCCATCGAGCTCGGTCTCGGCGAGGGTGCCATCCACGTCCCAGAGCAGGGCAGTGGGCAGACCTGAGGAAACGGCGCTGACCATGGCCGGGAGATTAATCGCAGCCTCAGCAGCCGGTTTGCCCCGCAGAATTGCCGCAGTTGCAGCCTGCCCGTTGCTCCCCACCCCCCACGAGCAACGCTGGCAGCTGCCCAGCCCCGTTCAGTTCGAGGCCGGCCTGCAGGAGCTGGGGCTGTGTGATCCGCTGCTGGCGGTACTGCAGCGGCGCGGCTTCACCAGTGCCGAGGCGATCGAGGCCCTGCTCAACCCAGCCCCGGCGCCAGATCCCGCCGGCCATTTCGCCGATCTCAAGCGCGCCGTGCGGCGCCTGCAGAAGGCCTGCAAGGCCAGGGAGGCCGTGGCCATCTGCGGCGACTACGACGCCGATGGCATGACCAGCACGGCCCTGCTGGTGGGGGTGTTGCAGCGGCTCGGCGCCGCCCCGGTGGCTGCCATCCCCAGCCGGCAGGACGACGGCTATGGCCTCAACACGGCGATGGTGGAGCGGCTGGCGGAGCAGGGCATCCGGCTGCTGGTCACCGTGGACAACGGCATCGCGGCCCGCGAGGCCCTGGAACGGGCCCGCGAACTCAAGCTGGATGTGCTGCTCACCGATCACCACACCCTGCCGGCGGAGCATCCCCCCTACCTGGCGTTGCTGCATCCGGCCTGCACCCCGGAGCACTCGCCCTACCGGGGCCTGGCGGGGGTGGGCCTGGCCTACGTGCTGGCCAAGGCCCTGGCCCAGGCCAGCCGATCGGAGCAGGGCCTGGCCATGGCGCTGGATCTGTTCTGCATCGGCACCATCGCCGACATGGCGCCCCTGGAGGGCGTGAACCGCCGCTGGCTGATGGATGGCCTGCCCCGACTGAAGGCCAGCCCCCTGCCCGGGCTCCAGGCCCTGCAGCAGCTGGCCGGCCTCGACGAGGGACCCGTGGATGCCGGGGTGGTGGGCTTCCAGATCGCGCCCCGCATCAATGCTGTGGGGCGCCTCGGCGATCCCCAGCTGGTGGTTGAGCTGCTCACCACCGACAGCCAGGAACGGGCCCTGGAGCTGGCCCGCGACTGCGAGGCTCTCAACCGCCAGCGGCGCGAACTCTGCGACGCGATCGAGGCCGAGGCGACCGCCCTGGTGGAGGCCGATGGCGAGCAGCGCAGCCCGTTCCTGCTGTTGGCCCAGAGCCACTGGCACCACGGGGTGATCGGCATCGTGGCGGCACGGCTGGTGGACCGCTTCGGCCTGCCGGTGGCCCTGCTGGCCAGCGAGGGCAACGGCCTGCTGCGGGCGTCCGTGCGCGCCCCGCGCGGCTTTGCGGTGGATGCGGCCCTGCAGCAGTGCAGCCACCTGCTGGAGCGCCACGGCGGCCACCCGGCCGCCGGCGGATTCACGGTGCGGGCCGAGCAGGTGGCGGGCCTGCATGAGGCCCTCAATCAACTGGCCGACCATTGGCTGGAGCAACGCGGCGCCGGCTGCGTGGTGGAACCGGAGGCCCTGCTGCAACTGGAGCAGATCAACGGCAGCCTCTGGCAGCAGCTGCAGCGGTTGGAGCCCTTCGGCAGCGGGCACCCGGCACCGGTGTTCTGGAGCAGCCGCTGCCGCATCAGCCAGCAGCGGGAACTGCGCGGCGGCCATCTGCAGCTCACCCTCCAACAGGGAGAGGCCAGCGTGAGGGCCATGGCCTGGCGCTGGCGCGGGGAATGGACACTGCCCGGCGAGGTGGATGTGGCGTACCGGCTCAGGCTCAACCGCTGGCAGGGGGAAGAGCGGCTGCAGTTGGAGGTGGTGGCCCTGCGGGCCAGTGGCGGCCACAGGATCCGGCTGCAGCGACGCGATCGCACCTACTGGGTGAGCCTCGAAGGCGAGGAGCTGGTGATTCGCAATGCCGCCGGTGAGGAACTGCGCGGCAGCTGCGGCGGACCGATGGATCACCCCGAAGCCGATCACCCCTACGTGAAAACCCTGGTGCAGGATGCGGCCATGGCCCTGGGGTTGACGGCCTGAGAAGTGACTGAGGCAAGCCAACTGAGACAAGCCAGGTAAGGCAAGCCAAAAGCCCCGCCACCACCGAGGTGAGGTGGAGGCGGGGCTGGCCGGTGATCGGCGTTTGGGTTGGCCGATCGGCCGATTGTTTCAGAGGGCGCCGCGGCGGTAGAAGAGGATGAAGATCACAGCCGGGCCGGCGATCGTGATCAGGAAGAGGGCAGCGAAGTTGGCGATCAGATGGAAGTCGATTCCCATGGGAGAACGGCGCAGCGGCTGCACATGTCAGTACCGAGCCTATCGGCCGCCGGGCCCCACCCCCTGCACCCCTGCACCGGTCTGTGACGGCTTGTCACAGCGCTGGAGCCTCCAGCCATGACCGACACCCTCACCTGGCGCTGCATCAGTGGGTGCGGCTCCTGCTGCCGACTGGACCCGGGCGAACGCCAGGAGGCCCTGGACGCCCTGAATGCCGAGCAACAGCAGCAATACCTCGCCATGGTCGGGCCCGATGGCTGGTGCATCCACTACGACACGGGTTCCAGCAGCTGCCGCATCTACGACGAGCGACCGATGTTCTGCCGCGTGGAGCATCTGGCCACACTCTTCCATGTGGCCAGCGATGAGGCCAACGCCTTCGCCATCGCCTGCTGCCGCCAACAAATTCGCAGTGAACACGGCGGCCGTGGCAAGGTGATGCGACGCTTTGAACAGGCCATCCGCCAACCCCCCAGCTGATGTCCGAAGGCCCAGACGACACGGCTCCCGAGCAGGTCTCCCTCGCCCAAGCCGAGCCCAGCGCCAACGCAGCCGGCAGCTTTGGCGCGGTGTTTCTCACCACCTTCACCACGGTGTTCCTGGCCGAGCTGGGGGACAAGACCCAGCTGGCTGCCCTTCTGCTGTCGGCCGAGTCGGGGCGCCCGCTGCTGGTGTTCGTCGGCGCCTCGCTGGCCCTGATCAGCTCCAGCCTGGTGGGGGTGATCCTGGGCCGCTGGCTCTCCCGCGTGATCCCCCCGCAGCAGCTGGAGCGCCTCGCTGGCATCTTGATGATCGGCCTTGGGCTGTGGCTGGGACGCCAGGCCGCCGTGAGCATGCTCCCCCTCTCCTGAATCCGCCGATGCAACTGCCACTCCTGGCCTCCACCTTTGCAACGGTGTTTCTGGCGGAGCTGGGCGATAAGACCCAGCTGGCGATCGTCACCATCAGCGGCACATCCAGCCGCAGCGGCGCCGTGTTCGCTGGCAGTGCCTGCGCCCTGGTGCTGGCGAGCCTGCTGGGGGCCGGGGCCGGAGGCTCCCTTTCAGCCGTGATTCCCCCCGACGCGCTGCAGCTGGCCGCCTCGATCGGCTTCCTGGTGATCGGCATCCGGCTGGTGATCAAGGCCGGCCAGGGGGAGCCGGGTGATGCCGCAGCAGACGAAACACCCCCCACTGCCTAGAGTTGAGATTGTTGACCCACCGGGTCGAGGCGTTGGCCGTCTCGCTCCATCCGGGCCCAACGCGCCATCCAGGGGTCCCCTGCGCCGCCTGAGCCCCAACCCAGCCGCCTGCGTCTCTTGTCTCCGTCCACGCCCATGAAGTTCACGGTCGCCGACCTGATCGAGCAGCTCCCCACCGAGGAGCTGCTCAGCATCGCCAAGCTCGAGAAGGCCCTCGGCCTCACGGCCAAGGCCGATAAAGAGCAGTTGCGCATCGCCCTCACCGGCCTGGTGCGCGTGGGGGTGCTCCAGGAAAGCGACGACGGCGTCGGCCGGGTTGACGACGAGGGCCTGATCGAGGCGAGGCTGCGCTGCAGCAGCAAGGGCTTCTGCTTCGCCCTGCGGGAGGACGGCGGCGAGGACATCTATATCCGCGACAACCACCTCAATCACGCCTGGAACGGTGATCGGGTGCTGGTGCGCGTGACCCGTGAAGGAGGCCGTCGCCGCTCGCCCGAGGGCGGCGTGCAGTGCATCCTCGAGCGCAGCACCACCAGCCTGCTGGCCCAGGTGGAGCAGCAGAACGAGCGGCTTGTGGCCGTGCCGCTCGACGACCGTCTGCTGACGGCGGTGGAGCTGCCCGAGAGCGACAGCCAACACCTCAAGCCCGAGGGCGAGGCGGTGGTGGAGGTGAAGGTGGACCGCTATCCCGTTGGCCAGCTGCCGGCCGAGGGACATGTGGCCCGCAGCCTGGCGATCAACGCGGGCCCCGAAGCCGACCTGGACCTGCTGCTCACCAAGCACGGCCTGCGCGAGCGGCCCGCGGCCCCGCGGGCCACCCTCAAGACCCCGGATCCCAAGGACCGTGACGACCTCACGGCCCTGCCCACCCTGCTGCTGCAGGGATGGGAGGGGGCCGAGGCGCCGGAGCTGCCGGCCGTCTCGCTGGAAACCACCGAGAGCGGCTATCGCCTCTGGGTGCATGCCCCCGCCGTGGCGGAGCGGCTGGGCTTCGGCAGCGCCCTCGACCTGCACCTGCGGGAGCAGGGTGAAGCCCTGTGCGTGGGCACCAGCTGGCTGCCGCTGCTCACCCCCGCCCTCAGCAAGGCCTCCGGCTTCAAGGCGGGAACGAGCGAAGCCGCCCTCTCGGTGGCCCTGGAGCTCAGCCGCGAGGGTGCCCTGGAGCACTACCGCTTCTGCCGCAGCACCATCCGGCCCGATGCGGCTGTGGACGGCAAAACCCTGCAGGCCCTGGCGGAACGCAAGCCCAAGGCCCGCACCACCCCTGCCGCCCTCAAGGCCATCAAGGACGTGCTGCCCCTGCTGGAGCAGCTGCTGGAGCTGGCGGAGCTGCTCCGCCAGCAACGGCTGGCCGCCGGCTCCATCGACCTGGCCCTGGGCATGCCCGCCATCGAGGGCCTGGGGGATCTGGCCGTGCCTGAACCCGACGAGAGCCGCCAGGGCTGGCTGGTGCAGCAGGACCCCACCCAGCAGCCCCTCGGCCTGCTGCGGGAACTGATCCTGCCGGCGCATCGCGCCTTCGGGCGGCACATGGCCGCCCTGGAGCTGCCGGCGATCTACGCCCACAATCCCGCTCCCGACGCCGAGGCCGTGAACGAGGTGGCCAAGGCCGCCCTGGCCCTGGAGATCCCGCTGGAACTGAGTGCCGATGGCAATGCCACCGCCCAGGAGCTCGCGGTTGCCTTCGCCGGCAGTGATCGCAGCCGCGTGCTGCAACAGCAGCTCAGGGAAGCCCTGCGGCCGGTGAGCCTGGCCCGGGAACCGGGTCCCAACATGCTGGCGGGGGCTCCCGTGGTCTTTGCGCCCTGGTGCTGCCCGGCGCTGCACTACGCGGACCTCTGGAACCAGCACGTGCTGGTGCTGCTGCTCAGTGAGGGCAAGGACAGGCCCTCGGTGCGCCACAAGACCCGCGTCGACATCGCCGGTGACAGCAGCCATGGCGTGATCGACTGGCCGCTGCTGGCCCCCAGCCTGATCAACCCCCTGGAGGAGGGCCGCAGCATCGGTCTGCTGCATCGGCTTAACGGCCGTGCCCGCTTCGCGGCGGAACTCCAGGCCGATGCCCTGGCCATGGCCCAGGCCCGCCAGGCCGAGCCCCTGGTGGGCCAGACCCTCACCGGCGTGATCAGCGGCGTGCAGAGCTACGGCTTCTTCGTGGAGGTGCCCCCCTCCCAGGTCGAGGGGTTGGTGCACGTGAGCTCCCTGAAGGACGACTGGTACGAGTACCGCTCGCGCCAGAACCGGCTGGTGGGCCGCAAGAACCGCCGCACCTACATGCTGGGCGATGAGGTGGAGGTGATCATCCAGAAGGTGGATGCCCTGCGCCATCAGATCGACCTGGCGGTGGTGCTGCCCGAGGGCTACGAGGCCGACGAGGGCGACGACCAGGACGCCCCGGCCGACGGCGACGAGGACTGAGCGGTGTCCTTCGACCCCAGCCCGGAACCGGTGGTGCTGGGGGTGTCCGGCGCCAGCGCCCAGCCCCTGGCTCAGCGGGCCCTGCAGCTGCTGCTGCAGGCCGGTGAACACGTGGAGGTGGTGGTGAGCCGGGGCGCCATCGGGGTGTGGCAGGCCGAGCTTGGGATCCGGGTGCCGAGCGAGCCCGAAGCCCAGGAGGCGTTCTGGCGCGAGCGCACCGGCACCAGCAGCGGCCAGCTGCGTTGCCATCGCTGGAACAACCAGGCTGCCGGCATCGCCAGCGGCAGTTTCCGCACCCGGGGGATGGTGATCCTGCCCTGCTCCATGGGAAGTGTGGGGCGCATGGCGGCAGGTGTCGCCAGCGACCTGCTGGAGCGGGCCGCCGACGTGCACCTCAAGGAGGGCCGCCCGCTGGTGATCTGCCCGCGGGAAACGCCGTGGAACCTGATCCACCTGCGCAACCTCACGGCCCTGGCGGAGGCTGGAGCCCGGATTGCCCCGCCGGTGCCCGCCTGGTACCACCAGCCCGCCAGCATCGACGACATGGTGGATTTTCTGGTGATCCGGGTGTTCGATTGCCTCGGCTACAACCTCGGCAACCTGCGCCGCTGGAACGGACCGATCCAAGCCTGAGCCCGTGCTGCAACGCCTTCTGCTGCTACCCCTGATCACCCCGCTGCTGGCGGTGCTGCTGCTGGGCGCCATCAACCCCCGGCCCTGGGTGAGCGTTCAACTGCTCACCTGGCGCAGTCCCGGTCTGCCGTTGGGGGCCTGGATCGGGTTTGCCGCTGCCGCCGGAGCGGGCCTGAGCGCGGCCGCCACGGGGCTGGCCCTGCAGGGCGGTTCCGCGGGGGCACCTGCCGGCCGCCGGCAGGTGCGCCGTGGCCCGGGCGATGAGGGCGATCGGGACATCTGGCCTGACTCCCGCAGCCCCCGATCCAGGGCTGAGGAACCCGAAGCCGAGCCCGCAGGCGGTGCAGAAACCAGCTGGGGGGGCTGGGCCGGCCCGAGCCGCGCCCCCTCCGATCCCCCGCCCACGGTCTCGGTGCCCTTCCGGGTGATTCGCCGGGGCTCCCAAGCCCCCGCGCGGCCCAGCGGCCCGGCCAGCAGCCCGGCCTCTCCCGCCTCCGCCGAGCCTCCCGCCAGCCCGGCCACCGCGGTGGTGGTGGGCGACGGCTGGGACAGCAGCCCGAGCGACGCCTGGTGAGCAGGGCGTCACGGCCAGCCTCGACCCGCCATCCCCATTGAGTTGCATCACTAGAGTTCCGCCAGCGTTCTGGCCCACGAGGCCCGCGACGGTGACCGATTCCGCCAGCCCCGATCCGACGTCTGCAGCGACCAGCCCGGCCGCCAAACCAGCCAAGCCACCGGCGCCGGAGGAGCAACCCTTCGCCAGCTTCGTGCCCAACCTGCTGCTGCCGGCCCTGGCCAAGGAGATCCAGGCCTACGGCGGTCCGGAACCCGAGCTGGCGTTCGAGCAGGGGCCGATGCCGGTGGTGGGGAGCGGCTGCTGGATGGTGAAGGGCACCCTGCCTGGGGCCCGGCGGTTCTGGCTGTGCTTCACCAGCGACAACATCAGCTCCGTCAAGACCATTGCCGTGGCCGAGGCCGGCGCCGAGCCCACGGTGCTGGAGTCGTTCCTGATCGATGAAAAGAAGATCAGCCTGGCCCTGCTGGTGTCGCGACTGGTGCAGCGCCTCAACGGACAGAAGTGGCTCGGCGCCAACTGATCGCCCCCACTGGCTCGCCCCATCGCCACAGGCTGTAACCCAACCGACGGCCGGCGCCAGGCCCCACCTAACATGCTGGCACTGTCCATAGCTGTGACACCTGATGGTGCCTCCAACGGCCGTCGCCTCCCCCGCCATCGGCACCCCTGAGGCGCCGGCGACCAAGGACCCGGTGAAGGACACGATCCTCACGCCGCGCTTCTACACCACCGACTTCGACGCCATGGCGGCGATGGATCTCCGCCCCAACGAGGCGGAGCTCGAAGCCATCTGTGAGGAGTTCCGCAAGGACTACAACCGCCACCACTTCGTCCGCAACGAGGAGTTCGAGGGCGCCGCCGACAAGCTGGACCCCGAGACCCGCCGGGTGTTTGTCGAATTCCTGGAGCAGAGCTGCACCTCCGAGTTCTCCGGTTTCCTGCTCTACAAGGAGCTGAGCCGCCGGATCAAGGAGAAGAACCCCCTGCTGGCCGAGTGCTTTGCCCACATGGCCCGAGATGAGGCCCGCCATGCCGGCTTCCTCAACAAGGCCATGAGCGATTTCGGCCTGCAGCTCGATCTCGGCTTCCTCACCGCCAACAAGGCCTACACCTACTTCAAGCCCGCCTACATCTTTTACGCCACCTACCTGTCCGAGAAAATCGGCTACTGGCGCTACATCGCCATCTATCGCCACCTCGAGCAGAACCCCGACAGCAAGATCTTCCCGATCTTCAACTTCTTCGAGAACTGGTGCCAGGACGAGAACCGCCACGGCGACTTCTTCGACGCCCTGATGAAGGCCCAGCCCAAGACCGTCACCGGCCTGACGGCCCGCCTCTGGTGCCGCTTCTTCCTGCTGGCTGTGTTCGCCACCATGTACGTGCGCGACGTGGCCCGTAAGGAGTTCTACGAGGCCCTTGGTCTGGATGCCCGCGAGTACGACAAGTACGTGATTGCCAAGACCAACGAAACCTCGGCCCGCGTGTTCCCCGTGGTGCTGAACGTGGAACATCCCAAGTTCTACGAGCGCCTCGAGCGGCTGGTGAACAACAACCAGGCCCTGGCCGATGCCGATGCCAGCGATGCGCCTGCCCCTCTCAAGGCCCTGCGCAAGCTGCCCTACTGGGCCGCCAATGGCCTGGAGATGGCCAAGCTGTTCCTGATGGCTCCGATCCGCAGCGAGCGCTTCCAACCCGCCGTCCGCTGAATCCCGTCCGGACGGGGCCACCCCCCAGCCCATCCCAACCCAGGGCCCTGGCCTCCGCGGCCAGGGCCCTTTTGCTAGGACCACTCCTGGCTTGATCCCTCTGAACGAATCGCGTGGTCGCTTCCTTCGACAGCAGCTGGCAGCCGCAGCTGGAATCCCTTCTGGCCAGCGGGCGCGCCGCCGGGGCCGACCTGGTGGAGGTGTTCCTGGAGCGCACCGATCATCTCGGCGTGCTGGCGGAGCAGGACACGATCACCAGCGTGAGCCCGGCCTTTGGCATGGGGGCGGGCATCCGGGTGTTCCGGGGCGAGCGCGACGGCTTCGTGAGCACCAACGACCTCAGTGATGCCGGCCTGCGACAGGCCCTGGAGCAGGCCCTGGGGATGTTGGGTCTGCAGCAGGCAGCCGCGGCACGCAGCGGCTTCGACGGTCTCTCGGAGCTGCGCGACTTCGCCGCCAGCAAATCGCGCTGGCTGGCCCACTGCCCCGCTCTGAAGGAATCCACCGACAGGCTGCTGGAAGGAACCGCGTTGCTGGAGCAACTCGGCAGCCATCTGCAGGCCCGCCGTGGCAGCTATGCCCGCGACTGGCAGGAGGTACTGGTGGCCGCCAGCGATGGCACCTTCGGCCGCGACATCCGGCTGCATCAGTCGGTGGGCCTGAATGTGCTCGCCGCCGATGGCGAACACCGTGCCGGCGTGGGCCGTCGCTATGGCACCTCAGGCCGCCCGGACGACCTGCGGGAGTGGGACGCCGAGGCCAGCGCCCGGGAGGTGTGCGAGAGCGCCGGCACCATGCTCTACGCCGACTACGTGGAGGCGGGCCAGTGGCCGGTGGTGCTGGCCAACCGCTTCGGCGGCGTGATCTTCCATGAGGCCTGCGGCCATCTGCTGGAAACCACCCAGGTGGAGCGGGGCACCACCCCCTTCGCCGACAAGGTGGGCGAAGCCATCGCCCATGAGGCGGTGACGGCCATTGATGAGGGGCTGAGCGATGGCGCCTTCGGATCCCTCTGCATGGACGACGAAGGCATGGAGGCCCAGCGAACGCTGCTGATCGAGAACGGCATCCTCAAGCGGTTCATCAGCGATCGGGCTGGTGAACTGCGCACCGGCCACAGCCGCACGGGCAGCGGTCGCCGCCAGAGCCATGCCTTCGCGGCCGCCAGCCGGATGCGCAACACCTACATCGCCGCCGGGCCCCACACGCCCGAAGAACTGATCGCCTCGGTGGACAAGGGGCTGTACTGCAAGTCGATGGGGGGCGGCAGCGTGGGTCCCACCGGCCAGTTCAACTTCGCCGTGGAGGAGGGCTACCTGATCGAAAACGGGCAGCTCACCAAGCCGGTGAAGGGGGCCACCCTGATCGGGGAGGCCAAGGAGGTGATGCCCCGGATCTCCATGTGCGCCAATGATCTCGAGCTGGCCGCTGGCTTCTGCGGCTCGGTGAGCGGCAGCATCTTCGTCACGGTGGGCCAGCCCCACATCAAGGTGGATTCGATCACTGTGGGGGGCCGCTGAGCCATGGAAGCAACACTCAACGTTGAACAGCTTCGCGGCCGGCTCGAGCAGCTCGCCGCCCTGCGCGGCATACGCCAGTGGGACCTGGGGGCCGCCTGCAGCACCGACACCTCCGTGCAGGTGGACCGGGGCGAGGCCAAGCAGATGAAGGGGGCCCAGCGCAGCTCGATCACCATCCGCGTCTGGAACAACGAGGGCCTGGTGGGCATCACCAGCACCTCCGATCTCTCCGACAGCGGCCTGGAGCGAGCCCTGGCAGGCGCCCGCGAGGCCAGTTCCTTCGGCAATGCCGACGACACCCCCGCCTTCTCACCCCTGGCCACCGCTCCCCTGCAGGAGCTGCAGCAGCCGATCCACGAGCCCCAGGGGATCCTCAAGCTCCTAGACACGCTCAAGGACGCGGAGCGGCAGCTCCTCAGCCGCCACAGTGCCATCGGCACCGTGCCCTACAACGGCCTGGCCGAGCGCAGCAGCGAGCGCATCTACCTCAACTCCGAGGGTGCCTGCCGCCAGCAGCGGCTGAGCACCGCCAGCCTCTACCTCTATGCCCGGGCCGAGGAGGCTGGCCGCAAGCCCCGCAGCGCCGGTGCCGTGCGCCTGGCCTACGGCGCCGCCGACCTCGACATCGCGGGCTGCATCAACGAGGCCGCTGAGCGCACCATCAGCCATCTCGACTACGCCCCGATCACCACCGGCCGCTACACCTGTGTGTTCAGCCCCGAGGCGTTCCTGGATCTGATCGGCGCCTTCAGCAGCCTGTTCAACGCCCGGGCCGTGCTCGATGGGGTGAGCCTGAGCAGTCGTGAGTCGATCGGTGAGGCGCTGGCGGTGCCGTTCCTCAGCCTCCACGACAACGGCCTGCACCCGGGCAACATCGGCGCCTCCGCCTTTGATGGTGAGGGCACCCCCACCCGCCGCCTGGCGCTGCTGGAGGGCGGCGTGCTGCGGAACTTCCTGCACTCCGAAGCAACGGCCAGGGCCTTCGGCGTGGCCCCCACCGGCCATGCCGGCCTGGGTGCCAAGGTATCGGTGGGTCCCGACTGGTTCGAGATCGGCCCCACCCCCGGCAGCGGCGGCGGCCAGCAGGGCCTCGATCGCTTCAGGGCCCCCGAACCGATCATCTGGATCGATTCCCTCTCGGCGCTGCATGCCGGGGTGAAGGCCAGCCAGGGCTCCTTCTCCCTGCCCTTCGATGGTTGGCTGGTGCAGGGCGGTGAAACCCGTTCGATCGAGGCGGCCACCGTGGCCGGCGACATCCGCAGCCTGCTCAAGGCGATCGTGGGCTTTGAAGGCGAGGCCAAGGTCACCCCGGATGGGCTCTGCCCCCTGGTGTGGGTGGAGGGCCTCTCGATCACGGGCGAGGCCTGATCGTTCCGCATCCCGATCCAGCCATGAAGATCCTGTTCTGGGGCACCCCGGCCTATGCCGTCCCGAGCCTCAACGCCCTGGTGGCGGCCGGCCATCAGCTGGTGGGGGTGGTAACCCAGCCCGATCGTCGGCGCGGGCGCGGCAAGGAGCTGATGCCCTCACCGGTGAAGGCCCGCGCCCTGGAACTGGGACTGCCCGTGTTCACCCCCGAGCGGATCCGCCGCGAACCGGAGCTGCAGGCCGAGCTCAAGGCCCTGGGGGCCGACGTCTACGTGGTGGTGGCCTTCGGCCAGATCCTGCCGCCGGAGGTGCTGGCTCAGCCCCCCTACGGCTGCTGGAACGGCCACGGCTCCCTGCTGCCCCGCTGGCGCGGCGCCGGTCCGATCCAGTGGAGCCTGCTGGAGGGCGACGCCGAAACCGGCGTGGGGATCATGGCCATGGAGGCAGGCCTCGACACCGGTCCGGTGCTGTTGGAGCGCGCCATCGCGATCGAGCTGCGCGAGAACGCCCAGCAGCTGGCCACGCGGCTGGCCGCCCTCACGGGCGAGCTGTTGGTGCAGGCCCTGCCCCTGATCGAGGCGGCTGGTGGCGGGTCGGAGCCCGAGCGCCTGGCGCGGCTCGGCGTGCGGATCCAGGGCGAAACGGGGCTGACCTACGCCCGCATGCTCGATAAGGCCGACTTTGCGATCGACTGGACGGCCTCAGCCCTGGCCATTCACCGCCGGGTGATGGGCCTCTACCCCGGCGCCCACAGCTCGTGGCACGGCAAACGGCTGAAGCTGCTGGCCACGGAACCGCTGGTGCAGCGCCTGGCGGATCAACTGAGCCCCGAGGCCGCCGCGCTGGCCGAGCACTGGGGGTTGTCGGCACCAAGCCCAGGCTCTGCCGCCCCAGGCACGGTGCTGGCCCTGGCCGAGGGCACAGGGCTGGTGGTGGCCACCGGCGGCTGCCCGCTGCTGATCCGCGAAGCGCAGCTGGAGGGCAAGACCGCCTGCAGCGGCCAGGCGCTGCTCCAGCAGCTGGCCGCCAGCCCCGGCGAGCAGATGGGTGAAGGATCAGCGGGCCATGGGCCGGCTGCGGCGGGCTGAACCGGACGGAGCACTGGCCGGTCGCGAGCGACCGCCACCACCACCGCCAGCACCTCGGGAACCACCCCGGGCACCGCCCCGGCCCCGGCCACCGCTGAGATCCAGGGGCGGCGCGGAATGGATGGTGGGCTCAAAGCCCGGCACGGGCTGCCGGGGGAGGGGATTGCCGATCAGTCGCTCGATGGCGCGCAGCAGCTCGTGCTCCTCCGCCGCCACCAGAGACACCGCATGGCCACTGTGACCGGCCCGGCCGGTGCGGCCGATGCGATGCACATAGTCCTCGGCCTGGTTGGGCAGGTCCAGGTTCACCACATGGGGCAACTGGTGGATGTCGATGCCGCGGGCGGCGATATCGGTGGCCACCAACACCCGAACCTCGCCACTCTTGAAGCCCGCCAGGGCCCGGGTGCGGGCCCCCTGGCTCTTGTTGCCATGGATGGCGGCGGCCTCCATGCCCTCGCTGCTGAGGCGCTCGGCGATGCGGTTGGCGCCGTGCTTGGTGCGGGAGAACACCAGCACCTGCTGCCAGTCGTTGCTCTTGATCAGGTGGCTGAGCAGGTCGGGTTTGCGGGCCATGTCGCACGGGTGCAGCACGTGCTCCACCGTGGTGGCGGTGCGGTTCTCAGGGGTGGCCTGCAGCTGCACCGGGTTGTGGAGCAGACCTGTGGCCAGTTTCTTGATCGAGGCCTCGAAGGTGGCCGAGAACAGCAGGTTCTGCCGCTTGGCGGGCAACAGGGCCAGGATTTTCTGGATGTCGCGGATGAAGCCCATATCGAGCATCCGGTCGGCCTCATCGAGCACCAGGATCTCCACCCGGTCCAGCTTCACCGCGTTCTGCTGGGCCAGGTCCATCAGGCGGCCGGGGGTGGCCACGAGCACATCGGCACCGCGCCGCAGCCGCTGCATCTGCGGGTTGATCTTCACCCCGCCGAACACCACATCGGAGCGGAGATCCAGATGGCGCGAATAGGCCGCCACGTTCTCGCCCACCTGGGCTGCCAGCTCGCGGGTGGGGGTGAGCACCAGGGCGCGCACCACGTTGTTACGGGCATGGGGTCCATGGCGGAGGCGCTCCAGCATCGGCAGGGTGAAACCTGCGGTCTTGCCGGTGCCCGTCTGGGCTGCGGCCATCACGTCGTGGCCGGCCAGCACCGCCGGGATGCACTGCTGCTGAATCGGCGAAGGGCTGGTGTAGCCCTTTTCCAGCACGGCCTGCACGATCAGCCGGCCTAGGCCCAGGGCGGTGAAGGGAGACTCCGCCAGGGCCTGCTCAGACACCGCAGGAACCGCCGGGGCGTGACGGACCAGCCGGTTGTCAGGCTCGCTCATCTGAACGGGCGACTTCCGAGCGGACGTCTTCTGAAGGGGCGCCTTCTGAATGGGCGTGGGGTCCGATGTCGCGGCGCGGGACTGGCGCCGGGGCCGCGAACGCTGCTCCTGACCCGGAGCTGGGTTGGATGACAGGGAAATCGGAGCACATCACGGAGGATCGCTTCACCCTAGGTGGAGCCCCAACGGCCCATCAGCGCGGCCTGATCTCCGCCTCGGTGTACAACTGGCGAGCCTGCTGCAGGGTGAGCAGCAGGTCGGCATCGGCCAGGTCGCAGGCCTCAGGCCAGCAGCCCGCCAACCAGGCGCGGAAGCGGCCCAGGTCGCCGTCGTCGAAGAACGCGTCCTGGGCTGCCAACACCCGGAACTTGAGGAACTCCAGCAACCGGGCCCGCAGGCGCGCAGGCTGGATCAGCCGGCAACGGCGGGGATCAAGCTCCAGGGCGAAGCGCTCACCCACCAGCACGGGGCCCAGGGGTGGGGCCAGCAGCTCCAGCAGCGAAGGGCGCTGGTGATGGGCGCGCTTCGTTTCAGGGTGGGGGTGGTAGATGAGCGCCTGCTGGGGCTCGGTGGGCAGGTCCCCGCAGCGGCGGAGGCGACAGCGCCAGAAGGAGAAGGTCTCCGGCGGATGCCGATCGCTCCAGCCCAGCTGCTGAAAGCAGTGGTCGGGATCCCGCAGCCGCCACTCGCCGGGGCTGAAATCGAGGTTGAGGGTGGCCGCCTGGAATCCCGCCAGATCGAGGCCGAGGTTCCGGAACAACGGGGCCTGCAGAGCAATGGTGCCGGCGGGATAGGGGTTATCGCTGGCGCGGCCGGAGGCCACGCCATGGCCGGCCACAAGCTGTCCTTCGATCCAGATCAGTCGCTCGCCGCTGGTCATGGGGAAGCAGGGCTGTAGTGGGCACAGCGCTCGCAGGGCCCATCCGGCAGCACCGCGCAGCGCAGCAGCGGGGTGCGGGCGTTGAAGCGGCAGCTGGGATCACCGATCACCCAGCGCCCGTTCCACCAGCGGGCATCGGCCGGCCGCTTCTGGGGCTTCACCTGCAGGGCGATGGAGCTGAGCTCGTAGCGACCGGCCCGCAACTGGTAGCGATGGTGGCGCTGCAACACCAGGAAGCTGCGGTCCTCCAGTTCAAGCCAGCGGCCGGGCTGGGGAATGTCGTCGAGCTCAAGCCGCTCCAGCACCTGGTTGCTGCCGGCCAGCCGCAGTTCCACACGCATCACGTCAGGGGGTCACATCCCCGGGTTTCGGGGGCGGGCTCGGCAGCCGCTCGGAGAAGCCCCAGGTGAACAGAACCGCCACGATCAGCAGCAGTCCCCACTCCGGTGGCACCAGTTGCGGGGCAGCCAGGCGCAGCACCAGCCGCACCCCCACCAGGCCCACCGCCAGGTAGCCGGCGGTTTCCAGGTGGCGAAACACCGCCAGCCAGCGAATGAACAGGGCGGAGGTGAGTCGCAGGGCGATCACGCCGATCACGCCGCCAGCCATCACCAGCAGGATGTTGTCGCTCACGGCAACGGCCGCCGCCACGCTGTCGATCGAGAAGGCCAGATCGGTGATGGCGAGGGTTGTCACCACCGACAGCAGGCCGCGCTGGTGATGGGGATGCTCAGCCGCCTCTGTTGCCGGCTCGTCGTCCTCGTCAGTCGCGTTGAACAGGGGGAGCAGGTTGCTGCCGCACAGCCAGAGCAGATAGGCGGCGGCTGCCAGCTGCAGGGGCCAGAAGTCGAGAACCCAGCTGGCGGCGGCAATCAGGCCCAGGCGAAACACCAGGGCCAGCGCCAGGCCCAGATTGAGGGCTTGCCCCTGTTGCTCGGGATTCTTCAGACCGCGGGAGATGGCCGCCAGGGCGATGGCGTTGTCCGCCGAGAGCACCGCCTCCAGGGCCACCAGCAGCGGCAGCAGAACAAGCACTTCTCCCCACTGATCGGCCTGCTGGATCAGGGGGGAGAGGGAGGGAATCGACTCCGCTTCCATACAGCTCTGCAGCGGAGGCCTGGGAGCGGCACTCTAGGAAGGCCCCTGGAGCCAGGTCCTGGCGATGCAGCTGAAGGCCCGATTGGTCCATGCCGACGCCGGGGTCCGGGTGGTGGAAGTGAGTGCCTGGAACCAGGGCCAATGCCTGGGCAGTGCCCTGGGGGAAGCGGCCAACGCTGAAGCCGCTGAAGAGCGGGCCCTGGAACGGCTGCAGCAGCGGCTGCACCAGCCTGGTTCCAGGCCAGGCCCCGCACCTGGCGCAGCCCAGAGCGCGCTGCCTCACCAGCAGGTCAGACCTCCCGCTCCTGCCCAGCCACCGGTTCCCAAGGCCCCCACCGAGTCACAAACCCAGTCACAAACCCTGTCGCACACCCCGTCCCACACCGAACCATCTGCCGAACCACCTGCCGAGCTGGCCGCCGATCCCGACGACTGGAGCGATGAGCTGGCGGATCTGGATCTGGAACTGCGGCGCATCGGCTGGGAGCGCGAGCAGGAAGCGGCCTATCTGCAGCGTGCCTTCGGCCACCCCAGCCGCTCCCGTCTCACCGCTTATCGCGATCTGAGCGCCTACCTGAAAACTGTGAGGCTGCTGCAAGCCGGCACCGACCCCAACAGCGCACCGGTGCCCTTACGCCGCGCCGATCTGCTCAGCCAGAGCGATCAACTGCTGCAGAGCCTGCGCTGGGATGCCAGCCATGGGCGCAGCTTTCTGGAGCAGCACTTCCAGCTCTCCAGCCGCCAGCAGCTGAGCGACGAACAGCTGCTGCACTTCAACATGCTGCTGGAAAGCGAGCTGATCGGGATGGGCTAGAGGGCTTCCCGCATCAGAGTTCTCAACTGTTCCCAGGCAATCAGATACACATAGCAAGAAGCAATGGAAACAGGCTGTAGCGCCACTGACAATGATGAAGACAGGGCGGCTGGACCATCAGGAGATCCTCGCCTGTCAACGTCGGGGATGGACGTGGATCCCAGTGATGAGCATCGGTGGGAGTCCACCTAGCAGCGCAAATATTTTGCAGAAAGCGCAGATGGGGCGCCAATACCGAAATATGGGGATGCCATGGACAAGGCACCCAGTAAGATGACTACGAGCTACAAAAGCACATTTACCGGACAGTGCAAAGCTTGCTGTACCCATTCAGAATCGCAGTTGAGTTCGTCGCTGTCTTTATTGCACTCACAGTTTATGGTGCAATGTGGCATGGCGCTCAGGAAGGCAATAAAAACGGCTGGGTGATTGCCCTGATCTGGACGATCGGGATTGTGGCTCTTTTGAATGGGGTCCACCTTGCGCAAGAAGTCTGGAGCACGCAGGCGAAGCACTGAGACCGCAGCTCAGGGGATGCAGGCCGAGAGATGCTGCAGCCTGCTGCAGAGTGCACCACGACTCGATGGGTGCAGCTCGGATACGGCCAAGGTAAAATACATGTATGAGCCTTAAGCGAGGCTGCCTTAGCCGGCATGCAGATCATGTCTAAAAAAGAGAGCCTTAATTCCCCAGATTCTGACAACAGCGGAAACAATAATGCTTCTTGGCGCCTGATCTTAACCGTTCCCTGGGCGCTATATCGCTCACTGGAAGAGCTGAGCAGCTCCCAGGGTCGCTCCATTTCAAATTTGGCCTCTTCTCTGCTGGAAAGGCAAATCGGCATCCAAGGGCAGGAAAAGGAAGGCTAAGAACCTCCTTCACTATCGGCGGTACTGACAGCCAAGCCGAACCAGGAACAAGCTACCCAGCCACCCACAAGCAGCCCCGGGGAGCACACTCGTTCCGATGTCCTTGCGGCAACCCTTGCAAACCACCAACTGTTCAACAACGTCGTGGCGATACATCAAGGCCTGCCTATTGAATCGTTGATGCCCAAGACAGATTGAGTACGCACTTGCCAAAATGTTGATCACACGGATCCGGGGAAGACTCCTGCCGCTCTGCACTCACTGAGGCAAGCCATTCAGCACGCATCACGCCGCCGGGATCGCAACCAAGGCAATCCAGAAGGACACCGCTTAAGAGTTACAGCCCCGAAGGCATGGCGGCCACGGCATCATGCGTGCCGTCAAGGCAGAGTTGAAGCTCATGCCCTGGCAAATCAGCCTCTCATTCGGCGCAGCCCCTTTGTGGCTGGCGTTGAATGGCTGAGTCGGCCTGGCGTCGTGGCGCGCAAGCGGGTTAGCTCTGCCTCGAAGCGCGATCACCACGCCCGTGCTTAACAGCACACAGCAGCAGATCCGAGCCTCCGCTCGATCGCAGCTGGTGCGCTCACTCCAACGGCATGGCCCAGGAGGTGGCGATCCACATGATCATCTCCAGCGACCTCGGCAATGCACCTGCAACAACTCGAGCCCGAGGGACAACTGGTCCTGGTTGGCGTAGGCCTCCTCTTCCAGGATGCGCTCCCGCGCCGAGGCCCTGGCGTAGATCGGGTCGGCCATATGGCGCTGGGAGGCGGCATCCACCTGGCGGGGCAGTCCAAGCGGTGATGGGCGGGCACGAAGGCCGCCGCCACGGCAGCTCTGGGCCACATGGATGGCTTCGTGGTTCAACACCCGCACGAATTCACGACTGCCCTTCGCGGGCAGATCGGGCCGGATGCGCAGCACTCCAGCCCGGGGCTCCCACTCACCGGCGGCGCCCTGCTTGCGGGGTGGGCCCAGCGCCACGGTGACTCCCCGCCGCCGCAGCTCCTGGAGCAAGCCGGCGATCACACCCCGCTCGAGCGCAAAGGTGGGTGGGTTGCGCATCAGCGCCTTGATCTGATTGAGGGTGAGCGGCGGATCACTCGTGCGGCGCTTGTAGATGTAACGGGTGCCCCCTCCTGGCAGGGCCTCAGCCCGGGGCTTCCAACTCTGATCAGCCACATCCAGCTGGGTGAACAGCACCGCCTCCTGTTGAGCGGCCAGGGGGAAATCCTGCGGGCGCAACGAAGGCGAACGCGCCAGCCCCCCCTCTCCCTGTGCCGCCAGGGTGACTCCGAGCCCACCGATGAGCATCAGTCCCGCCAGGGCCGGCAGCGGCCGAGGCTGGCAGCGGGGGTGGCGATGGGTGGCCATGCCACAGATTCTGGCGAGATCGACCGCCATCGGGCTCGGCTGCAGCGCCGCAGTTGCGAGGATGGCCCGCTGTGTTCACCCCCAGCCCCGATGCCCCTCACCGCCCTGGTGCGCCAGCTGCAGCAGGCCACCCTCACCGGGGAGGTGCTGGAGCGCAGCCGGAGGCCCGAGCGGCTGCGGCTGAGTGGCGCCGGCCGCGGGGCCAGGGCCCTGATCAGCAGTGCCCTGGCTGGCGCCGCCGAGGCACCGCTGCTGGTGGTCGTGCCCACCCTTGAGGAGGCGGGGCGCTGGGCGGCGTTGCTGGAGCTGATGGGCTGGAGCAGCTGTCAGCTCTATCCCACCAGCGAGGGGAGCCCCTACGAGCCCTTTGATCCCACCAGCGAGATCACCTGGGGGCAGCTGCAGGTGCTGAGCGAGCTGCTGGACGGCGGCGAACGCGTGGCCATCGTGGCCACCGAGCGGGCTCTGCAACCCCACCTGCCGCCGCCGGAGGCGCTGAAGGCCCAGTGCCTGAGCCTGCGCAAGGGCGACACGGTGGATCTCGAGCAGCTCGGCGACACCCTCACACGCCTGGGCTACGAGCGGGTGCCCAGCATTGAGCAGGAGGGCAGCTGGAGCCGCCGCGGCGACATCGTGGACCTGTTCCCGGTGAGCGCCGAGCTGCCGGTGCGCCTGGAATTCTTTGGCGAGGAGCTGGAGAAGCTGCGGGAGTTCGACCCCGCCTCCCAGCGCTCCCTCGATGCCATCGAGGTGGTGCGGCTCACCCCCACCGGCTACGGCCCGCTGATCGCCGAGGCGCTGCGGGAGTTGATGCCCGATGGCCTGGATCAGCTGCTCAGCCCCGAGGCCGCTGAACAGTTGCTGGAGGGGGGCACTCCCGAGGGCCTGCGGCGGCTGATGGGCCTGGCCTGGCAGCGGCCGGCCTCACTGCTCACCTACCTGCCCGCCAACACGATGGTGGCGGTGGATGAGCGTCGCCACTGCCTCTCCCACGGCCAGCAGTGGTTCGATCACGCCGCTGAGCACCATCGCGAGGTGTGCCAGGAGCTGGGCCAGGCCATCCCGCCGCTGCTGCACCGCCCGCCCGCCGAGGCCCTGGAGCAGGTGGATGGCTTCGCTGGTTTCGATCTGGCGGAGCTGCACGAAACCGACAACCACGCCAACACGTTTGATCTGGCCTCCCGCTCGGTGCCGGCCTACCCCAACGCCTTCGGCAAGCTGGCGGGGCTGGTGAAGGGCTTTGTGGCCGAGAAGGCCACGGTGTGGCTGCTCTCGGCCCAGCCCAGCCGGGCGGTGGCGCTGCTGGAGGAGCACGACTGCATCACGCGCTTCGTGCCCAATCCCGCCGATTTCCCCGCCATCGAGCGGCTGGTGGGGCAGGGCACGCCCGTGGCTCTGAAAACCAGGGGCACCGCCGAGCTGGAGGGCCTGCAGCTGCCGGCCTGGAAGCTGGTGCTGATCACCGATCGGGAGTTCTTCGGCCAGCACAGCCTGGCCGCCACGGGCTACGTGCGCCGGCGCCGCAAGGCCGCCAGCCGCACGGTGGATCCCAACAAGATGCAGCCGGGCGACTTCGTGGTGCACCGCAACCACGGCATCGGCAAGTTCCTCAAACTGGAAAAACTGGCGATCGGCGGTGAATCCCGCGATTACCTGGTGGTGCAGTACGCCGACGGCCTGCTGCGGGTGGCCGCCGACCAGCTGGGCAGCCTCGGCCGCTACCGCGCCAGCACCGATGCCCCGCCGGATCTCAACCGCATGGGCGGCACGGCCTGGGCCAAGGCCAAGGAGCGGGCCAAGAAGGCCGTGCGCAAGGTGGCCCTGGATCTGGTGAAGCTCTACGCCGAGCGCCACCAGGCACCGGGCTTCGCCTATCCCCCCGATGGCCCCTGGCAGAACGAACTCGAAGACTCCTTCCCCTATGAGCCCACGCCCGATCAGGTGAAGGCGATCAGCGATGTGAAGCGCGACATGGAGAAGCCCCAGCCGATGGACCGACTGGTGTGCGGCGATGTGGGTTTCGGCAAGACCGAGGTGGCGATCCGCGCCATCTTCAAGGCCGTCACGGCCGGCAAGCAGGTGGCGATGCTGGCCCCCACCACGGTGCTTGCCCAGCAGCATTGGCGCTCCCTGAGCGAGCGCTTTGCGCCCTATCCCCTCAAGGTGAGCCTGCTCAACCGCTTCCGCACCGCCGGCGAGCGCAAGGTGATCCAGGAGGGCCTGGCCGAGGGCACGGTGGATGTGGTGGTGGGCACCCACCAACTGCTGGGCAAGGGCACCAGCTTCAAGCAGCTGGGGCTGCTGGTGGTGGATGAGGAGCAGCGCTTCGGTGTGAACCAGAAGGAAAAGATCAAGGCCCTCCGCAAGGACGTGGACGTGCTCACCCTGAGTGCCACGCCGATCCCACGCACCCTCTACATGAGCCTCTCGGGGGTGCGGGAGATGAGCCTGATCACCACGCCGCCCCCCCTGCGCCGGCCGATCAAGACCCATCTGGCGGCCCTCGATGAGGAGGCGGTGCGCAGCGCCATCCGCCAGGAACTGGATCGCGGCGGCCAGATCTTCTACGTGGTGCCCCGGGTGGAGGGCATCGAGGATGTGGCCGCCCAGCTGCGGGCCATGATCCCCGGCCTGCGGCTGCTGGTGGCCCACGGCCAGATGGCCGAGGGGGAGCTGGAGAGCGCGATGGTGGCCTTCAACGCCGGCGAAGCGGATCTGATGCTCTGCACCACGATCGTGGAGAGCGGCCTCGACATCCCGCGGGTGAACACGATCCTGATCGAGGACGCCCACAAGTTCGGCCTGGCCCAGCTGTATCAACTCCGGGGCCGGGTGGGCCGCAGCGGCATCCAGGCCCACGCCTGGCTGTTCTATCCAGGTGATGCCTCCCTGAGCGAGGCGGCTCGCCAGCGACTGCGGGCCATCCAGGAGTTCGCCCAGCTGGGCAGTGGCTATCAGCTGGCCATGCGCGACATGGAGATCCGCGGCGTGGGCAACCTGCTGGGGGTGGAGCAGAGCGGCCAGATGGAGGCCATCGGCTTCGACCTCTACATGGAGATGCTCCAGGAATCCCTGGCCGAGATTCAGGGCCAGGACATCCCGGCGGTGGACGACACCCAGATCGACCTGCCGATCACCGCCTTCATTCCCGGCGACTGGATCACCGACAACGACGAGAAGATGGCCGCCTACCGCGCCGCCGCCGACTGCAGCAGCCACGAGGCCCTGGTGGAACTGGCCGCCGGCTGGGTGGATCGCTACGGCGCCATCCCGGCTCCGGTGCAATCGCTGCTGCAGCTGCTGGAGCTGAAGCAGGTGGCCAAGCGCTGCGGCTTCTCAAGGATCAAGCCCGAGAAGCCCAACATCGCCCTGGAAACACCGATGGAGGAACCCGCCTTCCGGCTGCTGCGCCAGGGCCTGCCCCAGCACCTGCACGGCCGGTTGGTGTACCAGGCCGGAGCCGGCACCACCGCCAAGGTGCTGGCCCGGGGCCTGGGGGTGCTGCCGGCGGAGAAGCAAGTGGAGGAGCTGATGGGCTGGCTGAAGCAGATGGCCGAGCAGATCCCCGGCGCCGATGGCCTCACCGAGGCCCAGCGAGCCGAGCAGCAGGCCGCCCAGAACGCGGCGGTGCTTGCCGTGTGACGCCGTCTCTCATCCAGCTCAATTGTTCGTTACAATTCGGCCAACAACGCAAACCGGCCGGCCCATGGGCGAACTGATGGATGTCACCGGCGGCCTCGAGGGCGGCTTTGGTCTGATCTCGGCCCTGGTGAGCGTTCTGGCCCTTGGCATCTACGCCCTCACCCAGGGCGACACCGGCAACGACGACGACGACTCCACCCCCGGCGGCGGTCTGATGCAGCCGGTGGGTGGCGCGGCCTGAGCCGTCAACCCTCGTTCCAGTCAGATCTGGTCACAGGTCTCCCTCACCTGGGGGATTGAAAGCATCCGGTTGTCCGGCCGATGGTGAATGAAGCGTTCGGAGCCGCACCGTGGCCCCAACCCATTCACCCTGCAACGCAAGGCGACGGCGCCCCCCGGGCTGGGGCACCCCGCTGATCTCCATGGCCCTTCTCCTGGGGGCCGATCCAGGCCTCACCCAGACCCAGAGCCAGAGCCACTGGCAGGCGATCGATCGGCTGCGCACGCTGCTGGGCCAGTCGGGCGTTCAGGTGGTGCAGCGCAACTGCAACCAGAGGGGCCTGCAGGGTCTGTACCACCAGAGCAGCGACACGATTGTGATCTGCCAGAGCCACCGGGATCCCGCGGCCGTGTGGAACACCCTGGCCCATGAGGCCACCCATCGCATGCAGGCCTGCCGTGGGGGGCCCATCACCGATACCCGCTACCACCGCTCGATGGCCTCGGCCATCGCCTCTCAGGACCCGAACGACCTGCAATCCCTGCGTCTCTACCCCGCAAGCGAACAGCTGAGCGAACTGGAGGCCCGCTACACAGCGCGGCTGACACCCGAGCAGGTGATCCAGCTGTTCCAGCGCTACTGCGGCCGGTCTAACAGCGCCGGCAACCTCTCCTCCCTTCACACCCCACAGCCATGAACAATCTGCTGTTTTCACTGGCCATGGCCGCCCTGAGCCAGTTCACGGGCCTGGGGGGCGGCGCCCCCGGCGGCCTCGGCATCGGCGGCATGGCCCCCGGCGGCTTCGGTGGTGGCCTGCCAGTCCCTGGCTACGGCGTACCCGGTTACGGAACCCAGGGTTACGGCGGACGCCCTCCGGCCATCGCCAACCCTGGTCCCGACCTCAAACTGAGCACCCTGGCGGTGGTGCAGTGCCTGCACGACGATGGCCGCATCAGCGGCGAGCAAGCCCGAGGCCTGATCGCCCAGCAGGGCGCTCGCCGCGGCTGGCCCCAGGGCTGGGAAGCCGCCATCGCGCCCCGCCAGGTGGGTCAGGTGATCGGCAGTGCAGGCGGCTGTCAGCGACTGCTGGCCCAGGTCGGGCGCAGCGGCAGTCGCATCGCCCAAGCACCACTGGTCGGCAGGGGACAGCCATCCAGTGAGGCCGAGCAGTTCGGCCTCGCCCCCTACCGCTGAAGGGCGGCCGGCAGATTGGCGCTGGCGGGATCGAAGGCCTTGGCCTTCGTCACCGTGCCGGCGCCACGCACCTGTTTGAGCAGCGTGGTTTCCGCCACGCGGTACTGCGTGTCCTTCTTGGTGCCGAGATCCTCCAGGCGCAGCTTCTGGGCATCATCAGCACTCAGCTTGGCCCGTACATCGGGATCGATGCCGTGCTTGTGGATGTCGCGGCCGCTGGGGGTGAGGTACTTGGCGATGGTCACGGTCATGCCGGAACCATCCGAGAGCCCCCGCACCGACTGCACCAGCCCCTTGCCGAAGGTCTTTTCACCCACCAGGACGGCGCGGTGGTTGTCCTGCAGGGCCCCCGAGAGAATCTCGCTGGCGCTGGCGGAGCCCTCGTTCACCAGGATCACCAGGGGACGCTTGGTGAGGGCGCGGCCATTGGCCCGCTTGATGTCCTGAATGCCATCGCGGGTCTTGGTGGACACGATCACCCCCTCATCCAGCCACTGGCGGGCGATGGCGATGCTGGCCATCAACAGACCGCCAGGGTTGCTGCGCAGGTCGAGCACGTAGCCCTGCACCTCCTTGCCCTCCAGATCCTTCACCGCCGCAGCCATGTCCTTGGCGGCGTTGGCGTTGAACTGCTTCAGGCGGATGTAGCCGATCTTGGTGCCATCGCCACTGGTGTTCAGCTGGTGGTCCACGGCATGGAGCTCGATCCGCTCCCGCACCAGAACCGTATCCAGCACCTTGCCGGCCCGACGAAGCTGGATCGTCACCTTGCTGCCGGCCTGGCCGCGGATCAGCTTCACCGCGTCCTCGGTGCTCATGCCCTTGGTGCTCTTGCCGTCGATCGCGACGATCACGTCCTTAGGCATCACGCCGGCGCGGGAGGCAGGGGAACCCTCGATCGGGCTCACCACCACCAGCTCCTTGGTGTCCTTATCGAGGCTCAGCTGAATCCCCACCCCGGAGAGCTCCCCGGAGGTGTCGATCTGCATCTCCTTGAATTCCCGCGGATCGAGGAAGCGGGTGTAGGGATCATCGAGGCTGGCCAACATGCCGCGGATCGCCTCATAGCTCTCCTTGGTGCTGCCGTAGCTCTTGGCCAGCACCTTCTTGCGCAGGTTGCGCCACCGATCGGGGGTGTACTTGCCCGTGGTGTCGAGGTAGTCGCGGAAAACGATCTGCCAGGTCTGGTCGATCACCTCCTTGGGGCTATCGCTGATCAGCGAGGCCGCACTGGGGGCCAGCAGCGGCGGCACCGCCACCGCCGCCATGGCACCAACGCCCACCAGGACCAGAAACGGCGTGCGCCCGATGGTGCGACCGATGCCCATGCCGTGAGCTCCCGAAGCTCGTGTTATCCCCTCAAGCTAGCCCCTGTAACGCGGGTCGGAGTGGTGGGGAAACCGGAAGATGCCCTCAGGGATCCACCCAGCGGCCGTCCTCTTTGATCAGGGCGATCAGGGCCTCCACCCCTTCGGCCTCCGGCACCCGCCGGATCTCCTCTCGGCCGCGGTACAGGGAGATGGTGCCAGGGGTCTTGCCCACATAGCCATAGTCGGCATCGGCCATCTCGCCGGGGCCATTCACGATGCAACCCATCACGGCGATGTCGAGGCCGGTGAGGTGGGCGGTGGCGGCGCGCACCTTGTGCAGCACCTCCTCCAAGTTGAACAGGGTGCGGCCACAGCTGGGGCAGGCCACGTATTCCACCATCGTCTTGCGCAGCCCCAGGGCCTGCAGGATCGAGTAGCAGACCGGGATTTCCTTCTCAGGCGCCTCGGTGAGCGACACGCGGATCGTGTCGCCGATGCCCTCGGCCAGCAGGGGGGCGATGCCGGCGGTGCTCTTGACGCGGCCGTAATCGCCGTCGCCGGCCTCGGTCACGCCCAGATGCAGGGGGTAATGGAACCCCTCGGCATCCATCCGGTCGGCCATCATCCGGTAGGCGGCCATCATCACCGGCGCCCGCGACGCCTTCATCGACACCACGATGTTGTGGAAATCGAGGCGATCGCAGATGTGGATGAATTCCATGGCGCTCTCCACCATCCCCAGGGGGGTGTCGCCATAGCGAAACAGCATGCGCTCGGCCAGGGAGCCGTGGTTCACGCCGATGCGCAGGGCCTTGTCCTGCTGCTTGAGCAACTTCACCAGCGGCTCGAAGGTCTCGGTGATGCGCTCGCCGATGGCGGCGATCTCAGCGTCGGAGAACTCGGTGCGGTTGGGATCGGGCTTGTCGAACACGAACAGGCCCGGATTGATCCGCACCTTGTCCACATGCTGGGCCACCTCAAGGGCGATCTTCATGCCGTTGTGGTGCACGTCGGCCACCAGGGGCACCGGCTGATAGGTGCTCTCCAGCCGCTGGCGGATCTCACCCATGGCCTTGGCATGGGCGAGGGAGGGCACCGTGACCCGCACGATCTCGCAACCCGCCTCGTGCAGCCGCCGGATGCCGGCGGTGGCGCCCTCGATGTCGAGGGTGTCCTCATTGATCATCGACTGCACCACCACCGGGTGGTCGCTGCCGATCCAGATGTTGCCCACCCGCACGCTGCGGGTCTTGCGCCGCTTGAGGGTGGTGTCGTAGCGGGGATCGCTGGCCCAGTCGGTGGCCCGGTCAGTGGGGGAGGCGTCGGATCGGGCCAGGGTGCCGGTCATGGCAGGAGTGAAGAGGAGGGAGCCGAGGCGTGGCGCAAGCCTGTCACAACACAGCGGTCAGCTGGCGGACGCGCCTTGAAGCAGCCGCCGCTGCACGTCCTGGAGGTCCTGCCAGGTGAGCCACTTGGGTGATCCGCGCTCCTTGGAGGGATTGCGCAACAGGTAGGAGGGGTGAAAGATCGGCATCAGCCAGCGACCGGCGAGGCTGCCTCCCTCACCGGCCCGCCACTGGCCCCGCAGCTTGGTGATGCCGCCCTTGATCCCCAGCAGGCCCTCCACCGCCGTGGCGCCGGCCAGCAGGATCACCTGGGGATCCACCAGGGCGATCTGCTGCTCCAGCCAGGGCCTGCAGGCCGCCATCTCCAGGGCCGTGGGCTTGCGGTTGTCGGGCGGCCGGCACTTCACGATGTTGCACACGTAGGCATCGCGATTGCTGTCGATCCCCACGCTCTCCAGCATGCGATCCAGCAGCTGGCCGGAACGGCCCACAAAGGGAAGGCCGGCTTCGTCCTCCTGGGCGCCGGGTCCCTCGCCGATCACCATCAGGCGCGCCTGGGGATTGCCGCGGCTCACCACCACGTGCGCTCGACCTGAGCCCAGGGAGCAGCGGCGACAGGCCTCGCAATCACTGGCCAGGCTGGCCAGGGCCTGATCGCGATCCAAGGCGTCAACGAACAGGGGCGCCGACAACAGCTCAGACATGCCAGGCCCTCGCCGGCGATGGGGCGGGCGCGATCCTATGGGGACCGGCGTGGCCCATCACAGCAAAAAAGTGTGGGTTGAACGAAAACCGGGGAGGGCGTAGGGCAGGATGAGGGTATCCCTGGCGACACCGCGCAGGGCTGCCGTTTCCCGTCGCTGCACCGATGCTGCGCCCGTTGTCGCTGTCTGCCCGGGCAGAAGCTCTGCAGCCCTCCCTCACCCTGGCCATTGCGGCCCGTGCCAAGGCCCTCAAGGCCGAGGGCCACGACATCTGCAGCCTCAGTGCCGGCGAGCCGGACTTCGACACTCCCGCCTTCATTCGCCAGGCGGCCGCCGCTGCCCTGGAAGCCGGCCACACCCGCTACGGCCCCGCCGCGGGTGAACCCGTGCTGCGGGAGGCCATCGCCAGCAAGCTCAGCCGCGAGAACCACGTGCCCACCAGCGCCGAACAGGTGCTGGTGACCAACGGCGGCAAGCAGGCCCTCTACAACCTGTTCCAGGTGCTGCTGGGGCCCGGCGATGAGGTGCTGCTGCCGGCCCCGTTCTGGCTGAGCTACCCGGAAATCGCCAAGCTGGCCGGCGCCAGCGTGACCCTGATCCCCAGCTCCGCCAGCGAGGGGTTCCACCTCGATCCCGCCCGGCTGGAGGCGGCCATCACCCCCGCCAGCAAGCTGCTGGTGCTAAACAGCCCCTCCAACCCCACCGGCACGGTGCTGAGCAGGCCGGAGCTGGAGGCGATCGCCGCGGTGCTGCGCCGCCATCCCCAGGTGGCGGTGGTGTGCGACGAGATCTACGAATTCCTGTTGGCGCCGGGGCACGAGCATCACAGCTTCGCCGCTGTGGCGCCGGATCTGGCCGATCGGGTGTTCATCGTGAATGGCTTTGCCAAGGGCTGGGCCATGACCGGCTGGCGCATCGGCTGGCTGGCTGGCCCGAAGCACGTGGTGGCCGCCGCGATCGCCCTCCAGAGCCAGACCACCAGCAACGTGTGCAGCTTCGCCCAGTACGGCGCCCTGGCCGCCATCACGGGCCCGCGCGAGTGCGTGGAGGCGATGGCCGCCCAGTTCAACGAACGCCGGGCCCTGCTCACCGGCGGCCTGATGGCCATGGAGGGGCTGGAGCTGCGGCCGCCCGAGGGCGCCTTCTACGCCTTCCCGGATGTGAGCAGCACGGGTCTCAACTCGATCAGCTTCTGCAACCGGCTGTTGGAGGAACAGGGCCTGGCGGCGGTGCCAGGGGGTGCCTTCGGCGACGATCGCTGCATCCGCCTCTCCTGCGCCGCCTCCAATGCAACCATCGAAGATGGCCTGGAGAGGCTGCGTCAGTTCATCGCCAGCCTCTGAGCGGGCCTGCTCGGCACAATCACGGGGTTGATCACCGGCGGCCCCGGCCGCCCCATCCCCGATGCGCCGAGAACCCATGGCCGCCGTGCTGGCGGGCCTGACCCTGACCCTGCTGCCGGCGGCCCTGCCCAGCGCTCCAACCCTCTCCAGCCTGCCGGCGGCCCAGGCCCAGCCGAGCAGCCAGAAGACCGTTCTGCGCATCAGCGCCATCCCCGATCAGAAGCCGGAGAAGCTGAACCGGCTCTACGGCCTGGTGGCCAACGAGCTCAGCAAGCAGCTGGGCGTTCCCGTGAAATACGTACCCGTCACCGACTACACCGCGGCCGTGACGGCCTTCCGCACCGGCGATCTCGACCTGGTGTGGTTCGGTGGCCTCACCGGCGTGCAGGCCCGCCTGCAGAAACCCGGAGCCCAGGTGCTGGCCCAGCGCGACATCGACGCCTCCTTCCACACCATCTTCATCGCCAGCACCAGGAGTGGCCTCAAGCCCATCACCAGCCTGAAGGGCCTCAGCGAGCTCAAGGGCAAACGCTTCAGCTTCGGCTCGGAGAGCTCCACATCCGGCCGGCTGATGCCCCAGTACTACCTGGGGCAGGCCGGCGTGAAACTCGGCGATTTCGCCGGTGGCGCCCCGGGCTTCAGCGGCAGTCACGATGCCACCATCGCCCTGGTGCAGAGCGGCGCCTACGACGCCGGCGCCGTGAATGAACAGGTGTGGCGTTCCAGCCTGCACGACGGCAAGGCCAACCGCGCCAAGGTGCTGGCCATCTGGAAAACCCCCGGCTATCCCGACTATCACTGGATTGCCCAGCCAGGCCTCGACAAGCGCTTCGGCAAGGGGTTCAGCAGCCGCCTGCAGCAGGCGATCCTGAGCTGGCGGCCCAGGGATCCTGAGCAGAAGCAGATCCTGAACCTGTTCGGTGCGCAGCAGTTCACCAAGGCTGATGCCAAGGCCTACGGACAGATCGAGCAGGTGGGACGCCAGATCGGCAAAATTCGCTGATCTGGCCTGGCCCCGAGCCAGCCGGCTGGGTTGGGGCCAGAATCGCCGCATCCGGATCCCCTGGCGCTGGCATGGCCCTGCTGGTTGATGGCGTACTGCTGCTGGCGGGTCTGGCGCTCTGGATCCGCAGCTGCAGCGAGGGCGACGACGTCTGGATTCTGTTCCTGCGGGGCCTGGCGGCGGTGGCGGTGGCGGTTGTGGTGTTCGGCCATGGCCAGATGCTGGTGGAGCTGCTGCTGCTGGCAGCGGCCCTGGCACTCCCCTCGGTGACCCGGATCGAGCGCAGCGGCCGCACACTGCCATGAATCCACGCGGCCCTGATCTAGTGGAAGTGCTGCTGGTGGGCGTGATCCTGGCCCTGGGGGCCTTCCGGCTCACGCACTTCTGAACGGCAGCATGGGTGCATGCCCAGCGCAGCCCCATCCCCGCCAACGGCGGTGCTTGAACTCCAGGACGTCTCGGTGGCCGGCCGCGCCATGCCGCGGCTCGCTGGCGTGTCGTTGCGGATTGAACCCGGCGAGCGGGTGGCCCTGCTGGGCCCCAGCGGGGCGGGCAAGAGCACCCTGCTGGCGGTGGCCAATGGCCTGCTGGAGCCCTCCACCGGCCAGGTGCTGTGGGAGGGCCGCCCCCGAGCCCGATCCCACCGCGCCAGGCGCCTGCAGCAGGCCGGCATCGGCACCCTCTGGCAAGACCTGCGCCTGATCGAGGAACTCACGGTGCAGCAGAACCTCAACGCCGCCTGCCTGGCCCACTGGGGCTGGCCGAAGGCGGTGCTGAACCTGCTGATGCCACTCGACACCGAAGCCTGCCTCCAGGCCCTGCGCCAGATGGACCTGGATCCAGCCCTGCTGGGGCAGCCGGTGTCGGCCCTCTCCGGCGGCCAGCGCCAACGGGTGGCCATGGCGCGGATGCTGCGCCAGCAGCCCGTGCTGCTGCTGGCGGATGAACCGCTGGCGAGCCTGGATCCACGGCTGGCCAGCGACCTGCTGGAGCTGCTGCTGCACCAGGGCCACGCACCTCGGGCCCTGGTGCTCAGCCTGCACCGTCCGGATCTACTGGAGGGCTTTGATCGCGTGATCGGCCTGCGCCAGGGCCGCCTGGCCTTCGATCTACCGGCCCAGGCCCTCAGCGCCGAGCAGCTGCAGGAGCTCTACGGCAACAGCGGCGCATCCGTGGCGCCATGAGGCCGGCCCCGCCCCTGCTGCTGCTCCTGCCGGCCCTGGTGCTGGTGCCCGTGCTGCTGCTGCTGCCCGCGCTGGTGCACGGGGGAGGCTGGGAGCTGATCGGGCAGTTCCTGCTGGCCGCTCTGCAGCCCTCGCTCGATCCGCTGGTGCTGCGCTCGGTGCTGAGCGGGCTGGGCATCACCGCCGGCATGGCCCTGTTGGGCTGGGCCCTGAGCCTGATGCTGGGGTTGCTGCTGGGAGGCGCCAGCTCCCGGGTGCTGTGGCGCACCCTCACGGGCCACGGGGGAGCGGCCACCGTGATCCGCCGCGTCCTGGCCATCCCCCGCTCGATCCATGAGCTGATCTGGGGACTGCTACTGCTGCAGCTGGTGGGCCAGCAGCCCGCGGTGGCCGTGTTGGCTATCGCCATCCCCTACGGAGCCCTGGTGGCCCGGGTGGTGAGCGATCTGCTCGATGCCCTGCCCACCCGCTCCCTGGAGGCCCTGCGGGCCGGCGGCGCGCCGGCTCCGGCGGCCCTGCTCACCGCCCTCGGACCGGCGCTGCTGCCCGGGGTGATCAGCTACGGCGGCTACCGCCTGGAGTGCGCCCTGCGCAGCGCCACCCTGCTGGGGGTGTTCGGCCTCGGGGGCCTGGGCAATGAACTGCTGCTCACGCTGCAGTCGCTGCAGTTCCACGAACTCTGGACCAGCCTGTGGCTGCTGCTGGCCGTGATGCTCAGCCTGGAAACCGGCATCGCGGCCCTGCGTCGCCGCTGGGGCATGCCGAGCCGCTTCGGACTGCGCGGCGGACGGGTGGGCCAGCGGGGCCGGGAGCTGCTGCTGGCGGTGGCCGCCCTGGTGCCCGTGCTGATCCTGGTGGCCCAGGCCCTGGACGTGGATCCGCTGGCGCTGCTGCACTGGCAGAGCCTGCCGGCCCTGGCGGCGAATGGCTGGGGGGCGGCTCTGGCGCTGCCCTGGCCTGGGCTGATCCTCAGCACCCTGGTGCTCACCCTGCTGGCGGCGGGGCTGGCCGTGGGGGTGGCGCCGCTGCTGCTGTTGGTGGTGGCGCCCTGGCCCTGGGGCCAGCGGCTGCTGCAGCTGCTCTGGGCCTTCGGGCGGCTCTGGCCGCCACCGCTCACGGCCCTGCTGCTGCTGTTCGTGTTGAAACCAGGGGTGATCACTGCAGCGCTGGCGCTGGGGTTCCACAACCTCGGCATCCTCGGCCGGCTGTTGCTGGAGGGGGTCGAGGCCACCGGGGCCGCCAGCGCGGAGGCCCTGCGCTGCGGCGGCAGCGGTGAGCGCCTGGCCCTGCTCTACGGGCGCTACAGCGGCCTGGCGCGCTCCTACCTGGCCTACGGCGCCTACCGGGCCGATGTGATCCTGCGGGAAACGGTGGTGGTGGGGCTGGTGGCCGGCTCCGGCCTGGGGGCCCAGCTGCGGGAGAGCCTCAGCTCCTTCGCCTGGGATCAACTGGTGCTGCTGCTGGCGGTCTATGCCGTGCTCACCCTGGTGGGGGAAGATCTGAGCGACCGCGGCCGACGCCGCCTGCTGGCGACGGCCTGAATGAGCCACCCGATCCCGAAAAAGCTGATCGTGCTGGGGGACAGCGGGGTGTACGGCTGGGGCGACCCGGAGGAAGGGGGCTGGTGCGAGCGGCTGCGGCGCCACTGGATGGCGCTGCCCCATGGGCCGGTGCTCTACCCGCTGGGGGTGCGTGGCGACGGCCTGGAGCGGGTGGCCGCGCGACTGGAGGCCGAGGTGAACTGCCGCGGCGAGCTGCGGCGCCAGCGCCCCCACGGCATCCTGCTGGCGGTGGGCCTGAACGACTGCGCCCGGGTGGGACGTCCCGATGGCCGACCGCAGCTGGATGCGGAGGGCTTTCTGTTCGGCGTGCAGCAGTTGCTGGAGCGGGCCAAGGCGATCGCGCCGGTGCTGGTGCTGGGGCTGACGCCGGTGGTGGAGGAGGTGATGCCCTATGCCGAGGTGCTCTGGTACCAGCTGCGGCAGGTGCGTCGCTATGAAGGGCTGCTGGAGGAGGCGTGCCTCGAGGCCGATGTGCCGTTCCTGCCACTGATGGATGCCCTGCTGGCCGATCCCAGCTGGCCCCAGTGGCTGAGTGCCGATGGCCTGCACCTCAACAGCGAGGGCCATCGCGAGGTGTTTCAGCGGGTGCACCGCTGGCCCGCCCTGCTGCAGTGGGCCGATCTGCAGCTCCTGGAGGCCGCCACACCCCTCCTCTGAGGGAGCCGGAACGGCCCATCCGAGGGAGCCAGCAAACCGATGGGGCGAAAGACGGTGAAAACACCGATGGTTCTTCCCCCATGGCCCCTGTTGCATCCACCCGCCGCCGCCGGCAGCGCAACGCGCCCTGCAACGCCCGGAACGCTGTGCTGCTGGCCGCCTACGTGGAAGGTCCCAGCATCGAGGGCCGCAACAGCGTGGTGAGTGCCAATCTGCCCCTGGTGTGGCAGGTGGCCCGGATCGAGGCCCGCCGCTCCGGCGTTCCCTTCGAGGATCTGGTGCAGGTGGGCAGCCTTGGGCTGATCAAGGCTGTGGAGTGCTTCAACCGCAGCCGTGGCGCCACCCTCAGCTGCGTGGCGGTGCCCTACATCCGCGGTGCCATGCGCCAGTACCTGCGCGATCGCTGCCAGCCGATCAAGGGAAGCCGCAACCTGCGGGACCTGCATCAGCAGGGGCAGAACCTGCAGCACCAGCGCCTGCATCACGGCCTGGCTCCCCTGCTGGATATCCCGTTGGCCGCAGCCCTGGGCTGCAGCCTGGAGCGCTGGCAGGAGGCCGTGGCCCTGAACCGGGCCCTGCAGATGGGCAGCCTCGATCAGCCGGCCTGCGGCGAGGGGGACGAGGCCGGCGCCCTGATCGACCTGGTGATCGATCCACGCGGCGGCGATGCCTATGGCGCCGTGGCGCAGGCGGATCAAAACGAGCTGGTGCGGCGCTGCCTGAGCCAGCTGGGGGCCGAGGAGCGGCAGCTGCTGGTGGGTCGGGTGCTGCACAACCGCTCGTGGCGGGAGCTGGGTGCCCAGCTGGGCCTCAGCGGCAAGGTGGCGCAGCACCGCTGCCAGGACGTGCTGGAAGAGCTGCGGGAGCAGCTCACACCGATGCTGGCCGTGGGCTGAACTCAGGCCAGGCCCAGACCCTGGGCCAGCACCACGGCCAGAAGGGCCGCGATCAGCGTCTGCAGGGCATTCACCAGCTCATTGCTCATCCAGCCCCAGCGGGGTTGAAGGGTGGCGCCGATCAGGCTCTCCAGCAGGGTGGCCACCAGGCCCACGCCAGTCACCAGCAGCCAGGGCCCGCCGCCCTGCAGCAGGCCCAGCGCCAGCATCACCAGGGCCATCAGAGCGCTTCCCAGCAAACTGGCGGCGGTGCCCTCGAGGCTGATGGCCCCTTCCGTGCCCGGCGGCACCGGTTGCAGGGTGGTGACCAGCAGGGTGTGGCGGCCCCAGCGCTTGCCGATCTCACTGCCGAAGGTATCGGCGAGCTTGGCGGCGAAGCTGGCGGCAAAGCCGATCAACAGCAACGGCACCGGCGCCGAGGGCAGCACCGTGAGCACCGCCAGTGCGGCTCCGGTGGCCGCGGATCCCCACACGTTCTCAGGCCCGCGCCGACCGCCACGGTCTTCGGCCAGCCCCAGTTGCTGCTTGCGACGGAAACCCAGTTTGGTGACCAGCGAGCCCAGGGCCAGGTAGACCACCACAGCCCACCAGCCTGGCCAGCCGAGCGAGCCCAGCAGCAGGGTGCCGAGGATGCCCGCATGCACCCAGCCGGCACGGGTGAGCAGCGGCGCCCACTGCACCAGCGCGATCAACAGGGCATTGATCAGCAGGGCGTTCAGCCAGTGCTGCAGGCGATCCGGAGCCACCAGCAGCAGGAACTCGAGCATCAATCCGGCCAGTACAGGCCTCCAGCACAACATGCGCGCCCCCCGCCGACCAGCCGCTTCTGTTGCGCTGCCCTACGGATCAGGCATTCAGGCCGGCGCCGCAACGGATAATCGCCCCATCGGCTTCCAGATCGGCGCCATGGTGTTCAACCGCAAGGGCAAGTTCTTCCTCAACCTCGATGAGAAGGCTGCCGACACTCCGGTGTCGGTGGCACCGCTTGCCGCTCCCGCCAAGCCGGAAGCCAGCGAGTCCAGCAAGCCAGCGGCACCCGCCCCACAGGCCGCAGACAAACCCGCCGGCGCCGCCGCCAGCGACACCCCCACCGGCCCGGTGCTCACCACCGCCGAGGCCATCGCCGCCGAGCTGGCGGCTGCCCAGGCCGCTCGCCCGGCTATCAGCAACGCCACCTTTGCCCCGGATTTCGTCACCGCCGGGGGCGCCCTGCCGGTGCGCCGCCGCAAGGCCGGCGCCAATCTGGCCGGCTTCAAGGACATGGCCGGCAGCCTGTTCGGCAAGAAGTGAGCTGAGGCCCAGCTCAGCCTGCTGGTCCAGCAGGCTGATTCAGCAGCTCCAGCGGCGGTGCCGCCAGGCACTCAGCCCACTGATGCCGGCCACGGCGGCCGTGGAGGCGCGGAGAATTCTGGGCCCCAGGCTCACGGGGATCCATCCCTGCGTCTCTGCCTCCTGCTCTTCAATCTCACTCCAGCCCCCCTCCGGCCCGCAGGCCAGCCACACGGCGTCGGGCGGCTGATCCACCTGCTCCAGCACCTCCTCCAGGGAGGGCAGGCCCTGGCGACGGGTGGTGGCCAGCAGCCGCAGCCCTGAAGCCGCCGGCCAGGCGTCGTGGGCCGTGCCGGGCTCCGCCAGCTGGGGCAGCCAGAGGCGCTCGCACTGCTCCGCCGCTTCACGGGCGATGGCGCGCCACCGCTCAGGCCGGAGCTGCCCCATCACGGCGGTGCGCTCACAGATCCAGGGCTGGAGCCGATCCACGCCCAGCTCCACAGCCATGCGCACCACCAGCTCGTAATCGCGCTTCACCACGGCCGCGGCGAGCACCAGCTCCGGGCTGGGCCGCAGCTGCCGCTGCAGCGGCGATGCCAGGGGCTGCTCCAGCCGAGCCTGCGTGCTCGCCTCGATCCGGGCCTCCCAGAGGCTTCCGGCCCCATCACAGATGGCAAAGCCCCCGCCGGGGCCGAGGCGGAGCACCCGGGTGAGGTAGCGACTCTCCTCGGGCAACAACGCCACCAGGCCATCGCCCCCAGCGGCCTGGAGCCGCTGGGGATCGATCAGCAATCGGCGCCGCTCCTGGGCCATGGCTCAGGCGTCGGGAGCCGCCAGCGGGAACAGGCTGTCCGGGTGCTCCTCCACCGGCCAGTCGTCGTTCACACCGCCGATCAGCAACTCCTCGATCTGCACCACATCGGCATCGAGTTGGCGCAGGCTGTTGATCAGCACATCGAGGGCCACCGCGTCACTGGTGCCGAGATCCACCCAACAGCGGGCCCATTCAGCCTGGTATTCCATCTCGCCCATGTTGTGCATCAGCGCCGGCAGGGCCCGTTCGGCCTCCTCGCTGTCGTAGGCCATCCAGCTCACATCGGCCCCCTCCTCGTGCACCTGCAGGTTCTCGGCGTTAAAACCGCCGAGCTTGCCCAGAAAGAACCAGCTGTCGAACACCGTGTCGATGTAGCCGCGCTCGCCCTGGCCGGGAGGATTGGAGAAGCGCAACCAGATCCAGCAGTTGAAAGGATCGAATTCACGGAAGCGAATCTCCATCGAACCGCGGCTCCAGCAGGCACAGGCTGAACCCATCAAACATGCTGGGGGCTCCAGCGGGCCAGCACCGCCAGCCATGCTTGAGCTCCGATCCCTTCACTACCAGGCCGCCACGGCGCCCGAGCCGGTGCTGCGGGGGGCCAGCCTCACCCTCAGCCCCGGGGCACCCTCCCTGGTGGCGGGCCGCAGCGGCAGCGGCAAAAGCACCCTGCTGGAGCTGATCTGCGGCCTGGCGGAACCCCGGAGCGGTCAGATCCTCTGGCAGGGGCAGGCCCTGAATGCCCGCCAGCGCCGCTGGCTCTGCGGCCTGGTGTTTCAGTTCCCCGAACGCCATTTCCTCGGGCTCACGGTGGGGCAGGAGCTGAAGCTGGGGCAACGGCGCCTGCCGTCGGAGCGGGCCGAGGCGGTGCTGCGCCAGGTGGGGCTCCAGGGCCTCTCGCTGCAGCAGGCACCGGAGCGGCTCAGCGGCGGCCAGCAGCGGCGCCTGGCCCTGGCGGTGCAGCTGCTGCGCAACCCCCGCGTGCTGCTGCTGGATGAACCCACCGCCGGGCTGGATTGGTCGGTGCGCGATGAGGTGCTCGAGCTGCTGGCGGACCTGAGCCGCGAGCGGGTGCTGCTGGTGGTGACCCACGAACCCGAACTGTTCGATGGGCGCGTGGATCCGGGCTGCGCCTGGCGGCTGGAGCAGGGCCAACTGGTGACGCTGCGCTGAAGCGGGGTGAGCCGACGCTCAATCAAGGTGAGCCGACGCTCAATACAGTGACCCGACGCCGAAGCGGGGAGATGACGGATCGACTGGTACGGGCCACCGCGGCCGGGGGCGGCATCCGCCTGGTGGCCGTGAGCACCAGCACCACCCTGCGCTACGCCCGCCGCCGCCACAACCTCTCCTTTCTCACCACGGCCCTGCTGGGCCGGGCGATGACGGCCGGCCTGCTGCTGGCGAGCTCGATGAAAGTGGCCCACGGCCGGGTGAACCTGCGCATCGCCTCCGATGGGCCCCTGCGCGGGCTGATGGTGGACGCGGGCCGCGATGGCACCGTGCGCGGCTATGTGGGTGATCCGGCCCTGGAACTGGATCTGGTGAGCGAGGCGGATGGCAGCCGCCATTTCGATTTCCGCCAGGCCTGCGGCACCGGCTACCTGCACGTGGTGCGCGACCTGGGGGAGGGTGAACCGTTCAGCTCCACGGTGGAGCTGGTGAGCGGTGGCATCGGCGACGATGTGGCTTCCTATCTGCTCCACTCGGAGCAGACGCCCTCGGCGGTGTTCGTGGGCGAGCAGATCGACAGCAGCGGCGTGCGCTGCGCCGGTGGCGTGCTGGTGCAGGTGCTGCCCAAGGCCGCCCGCGAGCCGGCCCTGGTGGCCCTGCTGGAAGACCGCTGCCGCGAAATCACGGGCTTCAGCCAGCGCCTGGCCGACTGCGAGGGCAACCTGCAGGCCCTGCTGGAGGACATCTTCCCCGACCTCGATCCCCAGCTGCTGGACGACGCCGAAGCCAGCCAGGACGTGAGCTTCCACTGCCCCTGCAGCCGCAAGCGCAGCGTGAATGCCCTGAAGCTGCTGGGCCGCGACGAGCTGAGCGAGATCCTGGCGGAAGACGGCAAGGCGGAGCTCACCTGCCACTTCTGCAATGAGGTGTACGAAGTGGGCGGCGGCGAGCTGCAGGAGCTGATCGCCGAGCTCAGCCCGGCCTGAGGCTCACGCGATCAACAGCGCCCCCAGGATCAGCAGCAGCAGCGGCGGCAGGCTCTGCACCTGCTGGGGCGCCAGCGGCAGGCCCAGGGGCAGGGAGGGATCGATGGCCCCCACCAGCAGGCCCCCCAGCAGCAGCCCCACGCTCAACAGGGCGAAACTCCAGGCCACCGCAGGCAGAAAGCGGCGGTTGCGTTGCTGCAGGTTCACCGCGCAAACCACGGTGGCCAGGGCCAGCAGCAGCTCGGCGGAAGAGGCGGGGGTGAGCAGCAACAGGGCCAGCAGCACGCCGCCGGCGGCCAGGGGGAACCAGCGCTCGCGGCCCTCGGCCAGGGCCAGCTGGGGCAGGCTCAGCTGCGGTGCCGTAAAGCCGCTGCGGGGCAGGGAGGGAAGACTGGGCAGGGTCGGCAGGCTCGGCCGCGCCGGCGGTGTGGCCACCGCCGGCCGGGCGGCTTCCCGCTGGGAGGCATTGAGGGCCGCCGAGCTCACCTTGCCCTGCTGACGCTCCTTGAGGCGGTCCATCAGCACGGCGTCGTAGGCCGCTTCAATGCGGGCCCGGGCCTGCGGGTCGTCGCCCACCTCGCCGAGGCGCTCCTGCTTGGCCTGTTGCACGGCGTCGAAACTGGCATCCGGGCTGATGCCGAGCCGCTCATAGGCCGAGGGCTGAGCGCCGCCTGCACCCGAGGAAGGATCCGTTCCAGCTCCTTGATTCATGCCTGAAGACGGGCGAGGCGTGCGCTGTGCTGAGCGTATCGAGCCAGCGCCCGCAGGGGTGAGACACTCCGCGGCGGAATGGTCAAAACAACGGCTCGCTGTGGCGGTAGCCCGCCTCCTGTTGCAGGCGGCGGCGCTGCAGTTCGGCCTCCTCGGTGCGCAGCCAGCAGCGGCGCTTGAGCAGGGGCATCTGCGGCGGCAGATGACTGCCCTCGCGCATCTCCACGGAACCGGGGTGACCGGCACCAGGCACGAAGCTCACGTAGTCGCAGCCGCCATCGGCGCGGGGCCGAACCAGCCAGAGAGGTCTCGCCATCGGGATGACAGGTGCTGTGACCTTTCGTTGCAAGGATTCTGGCGAGGCCGCGGGGCCAGCGTGGGGCGGCAACCCCTACTGGAAACACCTACAGCGCGATCGGCTCAACCCCGCTCACCACCGGCGCCACCGCACTCAGCTCCAACTCCGGATGGTCTTCCCGCAGCTGGTTGAGGTTCCAGTCGTTCTTGAACAGCAGCACCGGCCGGTCCCAGGCATCGCGCACGGTCTTGCAGTTGAAGATGCGGCCCACGCGCTCCAGCTCCGGCCAGCCGCCCACCACCCAGCGGGCCACCGAGAAGCCGAGGGGCTCCAGGCGTGTCTGCACGCCGTATTCGTTCTCCAGCCGGTACTGCACCACCTCCAGCTGCAGCTGGCCCACCGCCGCCAGGATCGGATCGCGCTTGCTCTGGTCGGTGTCGTAGAGGATCTGCACGGCGCCCTCCTCGCGGAGTTCATTCACCCCCTTGCGGAAGCTCTTGAAGGCCGAGGGGTTGGGATTGCGCAGCCAGGCGAAGATTTCGGGTGAAAAGCAGGGAATGCCCTCGTACTCCACCTTCGGGCCCAGGTAGAGGGTGTCGCCGATGGCGAACATGCCGGGGTTGTTCAAACCGATCACATCCCCCGGGTAGGCGTCCTCCACCACCTCGCGGTCCTGGCCGAACAGCTTCTGGGGGCGCGACAGGCGAATCGCCTTGCCGGTGCGGGCGTGCTGCACGGTCATGTCCTTCTCGAACTTGCCGGAGCACACCCGCACGAAGGCCACCCGATCGCGGTGGCGGGGATCCATGTTGGCCTGAAGCTTGAACACGAAGCCGCTGAAGCCCGGCCGGATCGGATCGATCACACCGCTGCTGCTGGCCCTGGGGATGGGCTTCTGGGCCAGTTCCAGGAAGGCATCGAGGAACGGGCGCACGCCGAAGTTGGTCATGGCCGAACCGAAGAACACCGGGCTGAGTTCGCCCGCGTGCACCAGCTCCAGGTCGAGGTCGGCACCGGCCCCCTCCAGCAACTCCAGTTCCTCCAGCGCCTGATCCAGGAGTTCCGGCTCCACCGCTCCCGATTCGCGGGCTTCGGCCACACACAGCACCCGCTCCTCGCTGGTGCGGCCGCGCTCGGCCCGCTGAAACAGGATCACGTCGTGGCTGCGGCGATCGATCACGCCGCGGAAGCGGTCGCCGCTGCCGATCGGCCAGTTCACCGGCCAGCAGGCCAGCCCCAGCTCCTGCTCGATCTCATCGAGCAGCTCCAGGGGCTCCCGCCCCGGCCGGTCCATCTTGTTGATGAAGGTGAAGATCGGGATGCGCCGCATGCGGCACACCTCAAACAACTTGCGCGTCTGGGGTTCGAGGCCCTTGGCGGCGTCTTCGAGCATCACCGCGTTGTCGGCGGCGGCCAGGGTGCGGTAGGTGTCCTCGGAGAAGTCCTGGTGGCCGGGGGTGTCCAGCAGATTGATCGTGCTGCCCGCGTAGTCGAACTGCAGCACGGTGGAGGTGATCGAGATGCCCCGCTGCTTCTCGAGCTCCATCCAGTCGGAGGTCACCTTGCGCTGCTCCCCCTTGGCCTTCACGGCGCCGGCCTGCTGGATCGCGCCCCCGTAGAGCAGCAGCTTCTCGGTGAGGGTGGTCTTGCCCGCGTCCGGGTGGGAGATGATCGCAAAGTTGCGGCGGCGGGCCACGGCCTCGGCCAGGGCCGCCAGTTCGGGGCTGCTGGTGGCGGCAGAACCGGTTGCAGGGGAGCTGGTCGTCATCGGCTCAGCCTGCCAGGCCGCTCAGTCGAGCCGCCCCCACACCTCCAGGTAGCGGTCGTCGAGGTGCTGCACCTGCAGGCCGCCCAGGCCCGCGGCAGCCAACTGGTGCGCCACCTCCTCGGGCCGGAAGGCCGCGTGCAGCGAGGCCAGGTAGTCGTGCTGCAACACCGGCGGCGCAGCGGCCATGTAACGCTGGCGCAGCTCCTCGGCTGCGGCAGCACTGTCCGGCCGGCGCAGATCCTTGATGTAGATGCAGGCACCGGAGCCGGCGAGGGCCCGCAGGCAGCCCCAGAGCACCTGGGGATCGTGCAGGTGGTGCAGCAGGCTGTTGCTCACCACGGCGCTGAAGCCCCCGGGCAGCGCCGCATCGGGCAGGCAGCTCCGCTGAAACCGCAGCCGCCCCAGGAGCTCCGGCCGGCGCTGCAACCGGTGCTCAGCCAGTTCGAGCATCGCGGCGGCCCCGTCGAGGCCCAGCACCGTGGCCGAGGGAAAGCGCTCGGCCAGCCGAAAACTGATGTTGCCCGGGCCGCAGCCCAGGTCGATCAACCGCTCGCCGAGGCCACCAGGGAACAGCTCAGTCAGGCGATCGATCAGGGCCTGATCACCGGCGCTGAAGTCGGCGGCGGCATAGGCCGCCGCCTGCTCGCGGCCCTCCATCAGCTCAGGCTCAGGCACACGCTGCATGGACAGGGGGGGGGGCGAAAGGAGGGAGGCGCAGGGCCGATCCAAGGCACCAGCATGGTCCACCGCCACTGGTGCCAACAACAACTTGCACACCCCACCGGTGGCGTTATGGTTCCCAAACGATCCCCAGCGCGCCGGCGCCCCCCAACCGCACCGTGACCCTGTCAGTACCTGGACCCCGCACCGCTGGGGTGAATCCCGCTGCAACGCCCGGCGGCTCCACGCCCACCAGCGCCCTGAACAGCCCCAGGCCCGACTTTCCAGCCACGGCCCCGGCTGCCAATCCCGTTTTTTACCGCACCTATTCCCGCAAGACCGTCCACGGCCGCGAGAGCTGGGAGCAGGTGGCCGAGCGCAACCTGGAGGGCCTGCGCCGCCTGGGGAACCTCAACCAGGAGGAGGTGGAGCTGCTGCGCCGCATGCAGCAAGAGCAGAAGGCCCTGCCGTCGGGCCGCTGGCTGTGGATCGGCGGCACCGAGTGGATCGAGCGCAGCGAAAACTTCTCCGGCGCCTACAACTGCACCTCCACCAACCTGGTGGATTGGGAGGCGTTCGGGTTGATGATGGACCTGGCGATGATGGGCTGCGGCACCGGCGCCATCATCGAGCCGCACCTGATCAATCGCCTGCCGGTGGTGCGCAATGAGCTGCGCATCACCGGCGTGAGCAACATCGGCGCCACCCCGGCAGGCCAGCGCCAGGAGCACACCAGCCACACGATCGAGGGCAACCGCGTTCACATCAAGGTGGGCGACACCCGCCGCGGCTGGGTGGACAGCTACCAGCTGCTGCTGGAACTCAGCAGCGACGAGCGCTTCGACACCGCCAACCCGATCGAGGTCTCCGTCGACCTGTCCGACGTGCGCCCCGTGGGCGAAACCCTCAAGGGCTTCGGCGGCATGGCCAATCCCGTGAAGCTGAAGGATCTCTACGGCCGGGTGGCGCAGATCCTGAACAGGGCCCGGGGCCGGCAGCTCACCTCCGTGGAGTGCTGCCTGCTGATCGATGAGGCCGCCGTCACGATCGTGGCCGGCAACATCCGCCGCAGCGCCGGCATGCGCCAGTTCGCCGCGGAGGATCTGGCCGCCGCCGGCGCCAAGGAGAACCTCTGGCAGCAGGACAGCGAGGGCAACTGGCGCATCGACCCCGAGCGCGATGCCCTGCGCATGGCCAACCACACCCGGGTGTTCCACACCCGCCCCGATCGCGCCACCGTGCTGGAGGCCGTGAACAAGCAGTTCCAGAGCGGCGAGGGCGCGATCCAGTTCGCCCCGGAAGCGATCGCCCGCTCCAACGCCGATCTGCTGCCCACGCCTGAGCTGCGCACCGAGTTCATCGGCATCTACGTGGATCAGGGCCGCGAGGAGGCGGGCCGCTGGCTCACCACCCACCACCCGGAGATCACGGCCGCCGAGCTGGAGCACCGCCTGGGCCGCTATGGCCTCAACCCCTGCGGTGAGATCCTCGGCGCCGACTTCCACTGCAACCTGGCCGAGATCCACCTCAACCGCATCGATCCCGACGATCTGCAGGCCCAGGAGGAGGCCTTCACCGCCGGCGGCCTGGCGGTGGCCTGCCTGCTCAACCACCGCTTCGAGGTGGAGCGCTACCGCCAGAGCCGCGCCTGGGATCCGATCGTGGGCGTGAGCTTCACCGGCCTGTTCGACTTCTTCGTGCACGCCTTCGGCACCCCCTGGCTGCAGTGGTGGGAAGCGGGCCGTCCCGACACCGAGGAGGGCCTGGCCTTCAAGGCCCAGGAGGCCGAATACCTGAGCCGCTGGAAGCGGATCGTGAACCAGGCGGTGTGGGACTACTGCGATCGCCATGGCCTGCGGCGCCCCAACCGCTGCACCACCGTGCAGCCGGCGGGCACCAAGAGCCTGCTCACCGGCGCCTCCCCCGGCTGGCATCCCCCCAAGGCCCAGCGCTTCATCCGCCGCATCACCTTCCGCAAGAACGATCCGGTGGCCCTGGCCTGCATGGACTACGGCTACACGATCGTGCCGTCCCAGAGCGACAAGGACGACCATGGCCGCCTGCTGGATGATCCCTTTGATCCCCGCTGCACCGAGTGGCTGGTGGAGATCCCCACCGAGGTGAGCTGGGCCAACATCCCGGGCGCCGATGCGGTAGAGATCAACAACTTCTCCGCCCTGGCCCAGTTCGACTTCTACATGCAGGTGCAGAAGCACTACACGGCCCACAACACCTCGGCCACCGTGGAGTTCCGTGAGAACGAGATCGAGCCCCTCGCCGATGCCATCCACCAGGCGATCGACCAGGGCGAGGGTTACATCTCCGCGGCGCTGCTGGCCCGCTTCGATGCCAACGCCACCTTCCCGCGGTTGCCGTTCGAGCCCATCGATGCCGCCACCTACGAGCGGATGCAGGCCGAAGTGGTGGCCCGCCGCCGCACCGAGTGCTTCTTTGAAGCCCTGCAGCGCTACGACGGTGGCGAACTGATCGAGGCCGGCCCCGCCGGCTGCGACTCCGACAAGTGCCTGCTGCCGCTGGCCAAGCCGGAGAACAACTGAGAGAGGTTGAGATCAGGAAGGACAGGCGTCAGTCGCCTAGCAACCCACTGACACCAGGGCCCGGAAGCATGCTTTCGGGCCCTTCTTCGTGGTTACACCATTGGTCGCCCTGGGTGGAATTGAAAGAGATCCAGCGCGACACGCCAGGGGAACCCCAAAGTGACGACCGATTGGCAACCAACCCAGAGGCGAACTGCTGCGCAGAGAATGCATATCGACGCAGATAACGATGCAGAGGTACACAGCGAATAGAGCAGCAACTAAGGTTGAGCGGTGCCTTTAGAGGGAGATCACAGGAGCGTGCAATTCCTGCTTTATCCACTCACAGCGGCAATTCAGCTGGTCACCGTCTTCATTGGTCTCACGGTTTACGGCGCAATGTGGTCAGCGGCGCAGGATCGCGATGAGAACGGGTGGCTAATTGCACTGTTATGGACAATTGCACTTGTGACAGCATTCAACGGTTACCACTTCGCGGGAAATGCACTGAGCCACCTGCCAAGAACCGATCACCTCAGTCACCAGGCAACATTCAAAAGGCAGCAAGTTGTCGGCCTGCCCAATGGATTTGGCGCAGCATTCGTTCTCTAGACCAAGACGATCCAGAAATCGGAATGAGGTCAGGAAGGCCGAGGAGGCGGAGGCCCCCAAGCAGGGTCAGCAGCCGGTGATCCTTTGGCTCTCGCTAGTGAACCGGTGCCTCAGGCCCGCGCTAACAGGTCCAGGGCCACCGCCACCTGCTCGAGCAGCTCACAGCAGCGCTCGTACTGGCGGTCGGGCGCCAGGCTCACCGGCAGGGTTTCGATCATGTCGGCCAGCTCGCGGGTACGCAGGGCCAGCAGGTTGGTAGAGAGAACGGCCATCCATCAAGCGGCTCTCCGGGCCGCAGCGCTCAACCCCCAGCTTGAAGCGCAGTCTCACTGGTCTCATTCCTCGACATCCCCGCCGCCATGAACCCATGGGAGAATGGCCATGGCCCAGCGGGCCGACCCCTGGAGGGGTGGTCGAGTGGTTGATGGCTCTGGTCTTGAAAACCAGCGAGGTGAAAGCCTCCGCGGGTTCGAATCCCGCCCCCTCCGTTCCACAGCCACAAACGGGGAATCCCAAAGGTTCCCCGGACGTGCCACAAACACCTCAGACCCGGTGCGTTCCTGCTGGGCGCGCATCCACTCAGTGCCGCTGCGCCATCCCACTAGGCATGGCCGCGGGCGTGACAAGGCCTGGTGTTGTGGCTAGAGCGGTGGTAAGTGGCTTTGCGGCTATGCCTCGCCGACTCCTGTTCGCCCTCGCCGTTGTGGTCTTCGCGGGGCTTCCTGCCATGGCCAAGGTGGTGGCCGAAGGGAAGCCAAGCAGCGGTGGGTACTACTGGCAGAAGGTGGAGAAGACCAACGGCAGCATCCAGTACCTCTGCCGACAGAAGGGCGACAGCAAGGTCCAGAAGGATGCGGTTTGCAACGGTGCCAAGGCGGTCAAGCCGAACTGAACCAATGGCGGAGTCTCCATTGGCCAGGCCGACCCGCCCCTGCCGCCAGCTCCAGGCTGGACGGTTCTGGCATGCAGGGACCTCGTAGTCGGATCTGATCTCCTGACCCTGAAACCTGCCAGAACTCAGGGCGCTCACCACGGCGCGGAGCATTCCCGTTGCACCGACACCCAGTAGGCGTACCAGCCATCGCTGTCTGCCAAGGGGGCGAGATCGATTTCCACCCTGAAGGTGGAACTGTCCTTGCGTTAGTTCAGCACTGTCTCCCGTACCGGTTGCCAGCGCCGCAAGGCCTCGTGGAGGGTTCGCAGGGCTGCAGGGTCGGTGTCAGGACCATGGAACAGCCTGGGATTGCGTCCCAGCACTTCGCTCAGCCGGTAGCCGGTTTGCCGCAAGGCAGCGGGATTGGCGTAGACAATCACAGGGTCTGGTGCATCCACCGGTTCGGCTGTTGTGACAATGACGGCATCGCGGATGTGCTGCAGGATCCGCTGATGCATCAATAACTGCTGGTGGCAGAAATCGCTTGTACTGCTGCGATCTGCCAGCAACACGATGCCAACTCCTCCATCCGAGCGAAACAAGCGCACTGTGCGTAGTCCGTTGCCGCAATCAGGATCAGGCCATCGCCAGGAAGCAGCAGGAAGTCTTCGCGGGAATCCCAAGGGCAGCGAGGAGCGATGGATGCAGCGGTTGGGCGCGTCATCGCTGCCCTGGTTCTGCTGCTGTCTTAGCCGCGGAGCGGCAGGATTGCCCCTGACGGCATTGGTGAAGCCCCCTTCATGAATTCCCATTGCCTCCGGTGAAGAGCGGTGTCGATCGCGCTGCCGCTCTTGCTGTTTCCAGCCGCCAGATCCATCGTGGCTGCATCGGGATTCGGAGGCTCCGCTGATGGACGACACCCCCCCTGAGCACCAGACAGGAGTGAGCTGACGATCCGGCCCCTGCTCCAACACTCTCAACGGATCTCTGACGTTCCCGGCGTGTCGCTGTTGTGTTGAAACAGCCTTGTCGCCGTCCATTGCACCGTTCACGGCTCAGCCTCAGGTGCCCCGGACCCAACGGAATGTCCCGATTGACACCTGGCCCCAGGTGCCAGCGCCGGCAGCTCCGCCCACAACTGAAAACCACCTGATCTCACAATGCCCGGGGCCCACGCTCCGGGCTTTGTTGTGGCCATGCTGCTGACCATGGTTTTCTGGCCCTCTCGGGCCTGCTCCCCATGAAGGTGATCGTGGATCTGTGCGTGGTGCCGATCGGTGTGGGCGTGCACCTGGCGCCCTACATCGCCGCCTGCGAGAAGGTGCTCAGCGAGGCCGGCCTCAAGATCCAGCTCCATCCCAACGGCACCGCGATCGAGGGGGAGTGGCAGCCGGTGTTCGCCGCGATCGAGGCCTGCCACCAGGCGGTGCATGCCATGGGCTGCCCGCGCATCTACACCACGGTGAAGATCAACAACCGTACCGACAAGGACCAGACGCTGGAGGACAAGGTGGCCAGCGTGCAGGCGCTGCTGTGATGCCAGGCCAACGGGACCAGGCCAGGTCCGAGCCCTCGCGGATGCTCAGCGGTCCTTAGAAGCCGATGGACACGTTGCGAGGCACCGCACAGCGGTTGCCTGGTCTTCGAGCTTGGGCCCCTCTGGGTTGCCGTTCTGGTCGTCGTGCTGTGCCCGGCGGGTCTCCCCACAGTCCGCGGTCCCGCTTCATTTAGCCGGCGCAGGGAAAGCTGGCAAAACGGTAGGTATTTGCAGTGCCGCCAGCCACGCCCTCCAGCTCATGATCTGAAATCTCAGATTGCACCTTCTTGAGGTCCTCGGCGGCAACCGCGAACCCGGCGTCCTTGGCAATCGCAGCCACGGCGTCAGGGTCTGTCGCGGCTTTGAGCTTCTGCTGAATCTCCTCATCAGATTTAACGGTTTCCAGAAATGCCTTGAGCTGTTCTTCTAACATCCCAAGAAATACCAATAAATTCAGCCTTCATAGCCCATCAAGATCTACTGCTGCTCGTAGTCGATCGGGCTGAGGTAGTTCAACGTTGAATGCCGCCGCTCTCGGTTGTAGTAACCGTCGATCCAGAAGGCCAGAACGCGCTGCAGCTACCGGGGTGAGATGCGGGTCTCAGCGCCATCGTCGAGGCCGAGTTCATGTTTGAGGGTGGAGAACTGGCTCTCCACCACCGCGCTATCCCAGCAGCAGCCCTTGGCGGACATGCTGCAGGTGATGCCACGGGCCGCCAGCAGTTGCCGGTAAGTGGTGGCCCGGTACTGGCTGCCCTGATCGGTGTGGATCAGCAGCTGCTCGGGCTCAACCTGGCGCTGCCCCAGGGCCCTATTGAGGGCCACGAGCACCAGCAACGCCTCCATCGAGGCACCCAGCGTCCAGCCGATGACACGCCGGCTGAACAGGTCCATCCACACGGCCAGATAGCGCCACCCAGCAGCGGTTCGGGGCCGGTGGGGTGAAGTCCTGCTGCAGCAGGTTCTCTGCCACGGCAGCGGCGCCAGTGGCTTTGCTGCAGGGCCGGAAGGCCGCACGCAGTTCCTGGTGGATCCGCGGCGAGCCGTAGAAGCTCCTACCGCAAGCGGAAGCCCTTCGGGCTAGGGCAAAGTGCGCTGCCGCCAGCCTGAAAAAAGCCTTTTCCCTCCTGAGCTCCCGGTTTTCCCGGCGGAGCTGCACGAGTTCGGCACGTTCCACGCTGGTGAGTGGGCCCTGGCCGTGATCACTGAGCTCACCACGGTCAATGCGGGCCTGGCGCACCCATTGGCCAGGCTGCTCAGAGGAATACCGAGGCGCTGAGCCACAGCAGTGCAGATGAACCCCTCAGCAAGGCAGAGGGCTACGGCTTCCTCCTTTTGCTGCGGCATGAACCGCCGGCGGGCACGGTTTGGTTTGCTCATCAATTAACAGTCTGGTGGCCATGGCGTTTCTCCTATCAACCTGTCCGCTAAACCGGGGGAAGCCCACTGCCGTCTTCCTCGCCGGCACGCTCAAATACGTGGTGACCTGACGGGGACGAATCTGGTGACTAATTTGCGGTCATCTGAGAAAAGGCCATGCTGCGTACGCTTCAGCGGATGGGTGGCGCCCTTGTGGTGTGCGTTGCCCTGTGCCTGGCCGTGCTCCTGCCGGTGAGTGCAGCCCAGTTGACGTCGCCCCGACTACCGGCGTTCAGTTTTCCCTTCAGCGATCAGCCCCTCACGCGCTACGACGGTGGCACCACCAAACAGGTGGGCACCTACAACTTCCCGGTGAGCAAGGGGCTGGCGGGCGTCTACATGACGCTGGAGCCAGGCGCCCTGCGCGAGATGCACTGGCATGCCTTCGCCGCGGAGTGGGCGTATGTGATCGAGGGGCGTACCCGAATCACCCTCACCAGCCCCGAAGGCAATGTGCAGATTGCCGATGTGGATGCCGGTGGTCTGTGGTACTTCCCCAGGGGCTGGGGGCACAGTATCGAGGGGATTGGCCCTGGCACCGCCAAGTTTCTGCTGGTGTTCAACGACGGAGCATTCCAGGAGGGCTCCACCTTCTCGATCACCGATTGGCTGTCCCATACACCGGCGGCCTGGGTGGCCCAGAACCTGGGACTGACGGCCAGACAGGTGCAGCAATTGCCCAAGGATCAGGTTTACATCTCGCGCCGACCGCCAGCACCAGGGCCCATGGCTGACACCACGCCGCGGGGCCAGGGAATCGCCCCTCTGAAGCAGAGCCATGTGTTCGATCTCAAGGCCCAGCCCCGCCGCAATGCGGTGGATGGATCCTCACTGCAGCTAGCCAGCGCCAGCGAATTCCCGGCCAGCTTCAACATGGCGGGGGCCATCCTGCATCTCGAGCCAGGTGCCATGCGCTCCATGCACTGGCATCCCAATGCCGATGAATGGCAATACGTGCTCAGCGGCTCCTACGACCTGAGCGTGTTTGCCTCTGAGGGGAAATCGAGCGTAAGCAACCTCAAGCAGGGCGATGTGGGGTATGTGCCGATGGGCTACGGCCACGCCCTGCGCAACACCTCCAGTGGCCCCACCGATGTGTTGGTGGTGTTCAACGATGGCGACTACGAGAGCATCAACCTCAATGACTGGCTGGCGACCAACCCCACCAGCGTTGTGGCCAACAACCTTCAGATCCCCGTGCCGCTCGCCGAACAACTGCCCAGGATGAACAGCGAGTTCGCCCCTGCACGCTGATGTTGCCTCTCACCCGCATCTCCCTCCCAGCGCGCACCCCCCCGCTGATGGCAATGGGCTGTCTGGGCTGGCTGCTCACGGCAGCGATGGCTGGATCCGCCAGCGCTGTGATCGCCGCTCCTCTCCCTTCAGGCAATGGGGCCCCGGCGGCACAGGCACGCCCGGGCAGCAGGCCGGTGAAGGTGGCGGCCGTCGACTTCATCCCCGCCTGGGGCGACCGCGACGGCAACATTCGCCGCCTGGTGCAGGCCACTGAGCGCGTGGCCGCCGAGGGCGTGCGGTACGCCGTGTTTCCTGAAACGGCGATCAGCGGCTACGACTTCACAGGCCCTGCCCAATTGGCTCCCTTTGTGGACACCATTCCAGGCCGGGCTACCGACGCGTTGCTGCCGGTGCTGAAGCGCACTGGGATGTACATGAGTGTCGGCATCGCCGAGAAAGATGCCATCACGGGTATTTTCTACAACACAGCTGTGTTGATGGGGCCTGAAGGCATCATCGGAAAATATCGCAAGAACGGCCTCAACGGCCAGGACGTGCAGCTGTTCGGCCCGGGCGATACCGATGTGGGCGTGTTCGACACCCCGATCGGCCGCATTGCCCTGATCATCTGCTACGACGACACCTACTGGCAGTACGACCGCCTGGCGGCCCTGCGCGGTGCACAGATCATTGGCTGGCATTCCGTATCGGATCGGGTGATGCCCGGCACGCCAGCGGCTCAGGCGAAGGGCAATCACTCCACCGTGGCCAGCGTGCAGCACATGAGTGCCCTTAATGGCGTGTGGGTGATCGGTGCCACCCGCAGCGGCATTGAGCGCAATCCGATCAATGGCAGCCAGCTCTATTACAACGGTGGCTCCAGCATCTGGTCGCCCCAGGGCCGCAAGTTGGTGCAGGCACCGGTGGTGCCACCTGAGGTGCTGCCGCCGGGATTGAACGGCATCTTTTCCACCACGATCATCCCGGCCGAAGCCGATGCCGTGCGCGAGCAACGGTTGGCGGCGCGCCGGCCTTCGCTCTACAACCCCCTGCTGGCCCTGCGCCGGGCACCCGTCGACAGCACCGCCACCGCTACAGCCCGCCCGGTGCAGCTGGCCGCAGCCCAGTGGACGGGTGACGCCTCGCGCCTGAACAGCAGCCAACCCCAGGCCAAGGAGCTCCTGGTGCTCCCCGAACTCTCTGGCTTGTCCCGCGGCCTGCAGGCCACGGAGATCAGCCTTCGAGCTGAGCGGCGCGGCGGCGCCTTTGAGCAGCTGTTGGCCCAGCGCGCCAAGGTGGGCAACGGCTACCTGGTGGGTAGCTATCCCGAGCGCGATGGCTCCCGGGTGTTTCACACCGTGGTGCTCGCCGGTCCGGCCGGCACCATCCTGGGCCGCTATCGCGCCACCCACCTCAGCGCTGCCGAGCAGACCTGGGCCAGCCCGGGTGATGGGCCAATGGTGGTTCCCACACCACTGGGGCGCATCGGCCTGGCCACAGCTGCCGATCTGGCCGTCACGGAGCTCACCGGGCTGTACCAGACCCTGCGAACCGATGTGCTGGCGGTGCCTTCCGGTGATCCTTCGGCGTTGAAGGTGGAGATCGATCCCAAGCTGTATGCGGTGAGCGATCCACCCACCGGCCGCGCCGATCTTCATCCCTACCTGGCCGCCAAGCTCGGTCAGTTCTGGCTGGTGAGCGGCGGGCGGCGTGTTGGAGCGTCCACCGCCGCGGGGATCTATGGCCCTGAACCGGTGGTGCAAACCCCCACCCTCACCGCCGCCCCTGGCGCGGATGCGATTCGCCACAGCACGGTGGTGCCGGCGCCGGGCACCTGGATCAACCAGCAGCAGCTGATTGATGGCCAACGCAACGACCTGTTCAAACCCCTGGTGCTCGATTCCGCCAACGCCTGCTTCCAGAAGTGGAAGCAGGCGAGGCATGGCCGGGTGAGCTGCCCGTGACCCCGGTTCGAGCTCCGGCAGTGGCTGCCATGGCTGCCCTGGCTGGCTGGTTGCTGCTGGGCTTGCTGTTGGGGCTGCTGATGTGGCCCTATCAGGCCCTCTCAGAACTCGGCTTCCGGTTGCAGCGGGGGCTTTGGCTAGCGGTTCAGCCTCAGCCCTTGTTCGGCTGCGTTTTGGTGTTTGCGGCCACGAGCCTGTTGGTGCTTCTGGCCTGGGGGTCGCTGGCCGCTGGCCGAGGTGGCGGTACAACGGCGCTGCTCGCCCTCGATCGCGCCGCACCCAGCACCCGCGCCGCGCGAGAGGAGGGCTGGCTGCAGCAGCTCAGCCTCGCCACCCAGCTGCAGCGGCTGCCCTTGATGCTGCTCACTCACCTGGGCGGCCTGGCGGTGGGGGTGGAGTCGCCCTCTGTGGCGCTGGGAGCCAGCGTTCTGCTGGCCATCCGCCGGCGCTGGCCTCGTTTTCAGCTGCTGGCTGCCCTGTCCCCCCAACTGGTGGCCGTGATCGGTGGCGCGGCCGGGCTGGGGGCAGCGTTTCGCTCGCCTCTGCTGGCCGTGGCCTACGGCCTGGAAGAGCTGGGGCAGCGCAGCGGTCTGCCCCTGGTGCTGCCGGCGCTGTTGCTGGCGGGCAGCGGCACCCTGCTGGCCACCACCATGGGCCAGCCGGCCCGTCTGCCGGGCCTTGATCTCGGCCCCCTGGCACCGGAGCTCTGGGGCTGGGTCGTGGTGCTCACCCTGGCAGGTGCTGCTGGCGGAGCCCTGTTCGTGCGCTTGCTGCTGCCGGCGGCGGCCTGGATAAAACGCCTGCTGGCGAAGCGGCAGCTGGTAGGTGCGCTACTGCTGGCCGCCACCCTCACGCTGCTGGCGCTCGTGAGTGGCGGCCTCAGCCTCAACGACGGCTCCCTGTCGCTGGCGGCGGCCCTGACGGGTGAATCCGTGGGCTCCCCGCTCTTGTGGATTTGGCGCCTGCTGGCGAGCGTGCTCAGCCTGGCGCTGGGAGCACCCGGTGGACTGATGCACGACAGCATGACCCTCGGCGCCCTGCTGATCGGTCCGCTGCAGGGCCTGCCTGGGCTCACCACCAACGACCTGGCCCAGCTGGCGGCGGTGGGTGCCACGGCCCTGTTCGCCGCTGCCCATGGCGCTCCGCTGTTCTGCGCCGCCTTCGTGTTCACCCTGCAGGGGGATCCGGCCCTGCTGCCGCTGCTGTTGCTGGTGGCCGCGGTGGCCGCCGCCCTCGGCGAGCGCTGGCGCGGCGAGGGCTGGAATGAGCACCAGGTGCAGGTTCTGCTGGACCGGCAGCCCAGCGCCCTTCAGAACCCCAGCGCCACCCCGTCGAGCCGGTGATCCACGCCAGCATCTCGGCCATCGCCACGGCGGCATCAACGGCGTTGCCGCCGTGCTCCAGCACCCGCAGGCCCACCCGGGTCACCAACGGCGAGCTGGAGCTGGCCATGGCGCGCCCGGCAAACACGGTCGAGCGGCGATGCAGAAAAGCTGGACTTGCCATGGTTGTGGCGGTGTTGGCGCAAGCTTGACAGCCAAAAGAAGTCCAGCAAAGACACGTCTACTCACCTGCAGAGTTGCGCTTCCGCACTCTGAACTGCATCAGCCAGCTGGTTGCGGCGGGATCCACTGCGGCGAACACGCCCGCCAGCCCTGCTCACGCTTCTGGGCCCAGAGCTTGATCGCTTCCTCCCGCGTCAGCTCTTTGCGCCGTTTCAGCAGCGGAGCTGGCTCCCTCGGCATCAACTCCCCAAGGGTCACCTCCACTACCTGGCTCCAACGGTCGTAGCGGAGCGGCTTGAAGTGCAGCACCTGCCGGCCATCAGTGATCCAGCCCTCCTTTGGAGAGAACGGCGGCCGGCGGGGCTTGTCGATAACGTTCATCTGGAGCTGCTCAGGCCACCTCCGGCGCCCAGCCCCGCTGCCGGGTCATGTCGTCGGTCCAGCCCTGGCAGCGGCTGGTGAGGTGCTCGCCCTGGGCGATCAGGCCCTGATGCAGCTGGCAGGTGAGCACCGGGATGCAGTTCACCCCGGCGTGATGCCTGAACCAGTGGCAGGTCATGCAGACCTTGGGGCTGCGGGTCTTCACCAGCAAGCCCTCATCGAGGAAAGGCCAGTCTTCGACTGGGGTTTCAAGCTGCGCCGCCAGGGCCGCAGACCGGGGGAGAGGGACACCCATGAACCACTCCAGATGCGTACATCTGTACTAACACGGGTTCGGGCTGGTTGCTGCCGTGATCCATGGAGCTGGATACGGTTCAGGCAGTGAGAAGCCGCTGATGTTCCGCGAACTCGTGCTGGCACTGGAGCAGTGGCGCGATCGGCTGCCGGCTTGGCTGCTGCAGCGCTGAGGTTCAGGGAATGGACAGCTCCTGGTAGTCGCCCTCTGTGATGGCGGCAGGGGAAGGCCCTCCCACTCAGCCTGGGCCGCCAGAAGCCGATCGAGGGGATCCCGCTGGGCCCTGCGCGTGGCCACCGGCGTGGACGCCGTGCTGCAACTGCACGGCTGACCAACCTGGTGAAACACAACAACTAGCAATCGTCATATCGCTTCTTGTTTTGCGCAGCCTGGGCTGCATTTGTTTCAGCCCACTTCTTCATGGCTGGATTGTTGTCAAGGTATGTTGACCAGCAGTTCTTTGCTGATTTTGCTGACTTTGCATTTAACAATGTGCCAGCTGACAAAGGTCCAAGGCCGGTGGGTTGCTGGGGCATTGCGCCAAGGGTTTCCTGTGTACCGCTCTCAGCAGCCTTGATCTCCGCAACCGTGCGGGTCTGCCCCATGCCAAGGCCTGTTACTGCGACCATTTCCTGCATCAACTGCTTTGCAGGCTTGTCATTCTTGAATTCGAATGCCATTGACACTTCCTTGCCAGAAGCATCAAATCCATTCACGGTAAAGTTATACTGATGGTTCTTTGCAAGGAAACCAAGTAGGCCAATTCCGCCGAACAAGATGGTTGTCGCTACACCAGTACCAACGGAGGTCTTGGATTCTCCAGTATTCCCCCAGTAGGTCACCCTCTTCGCTGGAATCACCCCAAATGGAGAAGAGATTTCGCTTGGCGCAACGAGCACCGTGCACTTTGCGCCTCCACACAATGCTTCGTATTGCCCTGCCTGCACCTGCAGGGCCAAGGCAAATGGGCTTGCCAGGAGCAGACCGGTCGACACCTTTCCAGCAGAAAGACAAGCAGACCACCATGCAAAGATACGTCGCATGCCACACACTTCTATAGCAACAAGAAACTCTACGCCATAGACACCACATCTCCCGCTTCGGTCTAGGCCAGGGGCCACCATCTTTTATGCAGTAGGCGCATAAAGAGTCCCCAAGAACCTGGCCGGATCACGGGACGCTGCCCCTGGGAGCGCAGGCCAGAACTGGCTCAATCAGCGGCAAGCAGCCCTGCTTCTCTAGCCCGCTGCGCTGCAGTGGGGGCTTGCTTTCTTGGCATCCCGAGAGATCCCGGCGAACCCAGGCCAGGAAACAAGTGTGGTGGTGTCAATGGGCTCATGGCTCGAACCGAGGCGGCGGTGAAAGGCAACCGATAACACCGGTAGCCCCACCACAGCAGCGCCGCAGGCTGCGGAAGATCGCAGCAAGCCAATCAGTGGCGCAACCGTTGGCTCAGGCGGCCGTGCCAGGCGATCAGTCCTGGGCGGCTTGTTGCCGATCGGCGTAGCCCGCGGCCCACACCGCTGGGGCGATCCCCCGTGGCACAGAGGAGGTGTAAGCATCGCTGCTCAGGATCTCCTGCACCGATTCGCCCAGCAGCACCACCGAGCGGCTGCCGGCGAGGCGATGCGAGAAGGTCTGGTGCAACCGCAGCAGATACCAGGCCGAGCCCTGCAGCCCGGCGTTGAACTTGCTCCACATGCCCGAATCCTTGCGGGCATCGAGCACCATGTCGCGGGCATTGTGGGCCTTATCCGCCGCGCTCACCAGCAGGGAATCGGGGTGGGCCGTTTGCAGGTGCTCGATGTAGCGGGTCTTGCGCAGCAGCCAGGGTTCCTTCTCCCCCCCGGCGGCCACCGCTCCGCTGGTGTCGGTGCAGTCGGCAACGATCTGCCCCACTCGCCGGCCAAACCGCGCGGTGATCTGGCCCTCTGTGATGCCGGCATCCTCGATGGCGTCGTGGAGCAGGCCGGCAATGGCCTGGTCCTCGTCGCCGCCGTCTTCCCAGATCAGGGCACTGACGGCCATGAGGTGGGAGAGGTATGGCACGGATTTGCCCTTGCGCTGCTGGCGGTGATGCAGCTCAGCGGCCCAAGCGATGGCATCGATGTAGCACTGGCTGTGGGCCAGGGGGTGGATCTCGCCAGTCATGGCCTCAAGGGGGTTGTTCGCCACTGTGGCGTCTGTCAACCGGTGGCGGCGATCGGCTCCACCCTCAAGCGGTGGCCGCCATCCCACAGCCGTGCAGGAACCGGAACGAGAACCCGGCAAGGATGGTGAGCCCCAGCGCTGTGGCCCGCCGTTGCCGATGGGCAAAGACCGGTGCTGGGAGGATCGGCCCATGACCGACCCGTTGCCACGGCTGATCGACGGCCCGGCCGTTGCTCCGGCCACCCTGCTGCTGGCCCACGGCGCCGGTGCGCCGATGGACAGCCCGTTCATGGCGGTGATCGCCACCGGCCTGGCTGAGCGCGGCTGGCGGGTGGTGCGCTTCGAGTTTCCCTACATGGCCCAGAGCCGGCTCAGCGGCCAGCGCCGCGCTCCCGATCGTCTGCCCCGGCTGCTCGATGCCTTCCGGGAGCAGGTGGCCCTGGAGGCTGAGGCGGCGGCGGACCGGCCCCTGTTCATCGGTGGCAAATCCATGGGTGGGCGCGTGGCCAGCCTGCTGGTGGATCAACTCCCCGGCGTGCGCGGCTGCCTCTGCCTCGGCTACCCCTTCCATCCCCCCGGCCGGCCCGAGCAGCTGCGCACCGAGCACCTCGCGGCGCTGCGCAGCCCCACCCTGATCCTGCAGGGCGAGCGCGACAGCTTCGGCAAACGCGGCGAGGTGGAGCGTTACAGCCTCTCCCCCGCCATCGCGCTGCAGTGGATCAGCGCCGGCGACCACAGCTTCAAGCCCACCCGCAGCAGCGGTCACACCGAGGCCGGTAACTGGCAGGCGGCGGTGGAGGCCTGTGATCAGTTCATGCGCGGGCAACTCAACGCCCCGTAGCTCAACGCCCTGTAGCCCACTGCCCCTCTCCCGCTCCCAGTTGCCGCACCGCCCATGACGATCGTTGTGCTCGATGGCTTCACCTCCAACCCCGGCGATCTGAGCTGGGCGCCAATCGAGGCCCTCGGCCCCTGCACCGTGTGGGATCGCACCGCCGCCGCCGATCTGCTGCCGCGCTGTGGCGCCGCCGAGGTGCTGCTCACCAACAAGACCGTGCTCACGGCAGCCACGCTGGCCGCCCTGCCGAACCTGCGGCTGATCAGCGTGCTGGCCACCGGGGTGAACGTGGTCGACGTGGCGGCGGCCACGGCGCGGGGCATCACGGTGTGCAACGTGCCCGCATACAGCACCCCCGGGGTGGCCCAGGCCGTGTTCGCCCTGCTGCTGGAACTCACCAACCGCACCGGCCATCACGACCGCCAGGTGCACCAGGGGCGCTGGAGTGCCGGCCCGGATTTCTGCTTCTGGGACGGCAGCCTGGTGGAGCTGGCCGGCCTCACGCTGGGCATCGTGGGCTATGGCGCCATCGGCGCAGCGGTGGCGGCCGTGGGGCGGGCCTTCGGCATGCGCATCCTGGCCACCCGGCGCAGTGCGTCGGGCCCCATTGCCGCAGGGGGCGACTACGTCGACCTCGATCGCCTGTTCAGCGAGAGCGATGTGGTGAGCCTGCACTGCCCGCTCACCCCAGACACCGAGGGGCTGGTGAACGCCGCCCGGCTCGCCCGGATGAAGCCCAGCGCCTATCTGATCAACACCTCCCGCGGCCCGCTGGTGCGGGAGGCCGACCTGGCCGACGCCCTCAACGCCCGCCGGATCGCCGGCGCCGGCCTCGATGTGCTCGCCGTTGAACCGCCGTTGCCAGGCAACCCCCTGCTCACGGCGGCGAACTGCGTGATCACCCCCCACATCGCCTGGGCCACCCGCGCCGCCCGCGAGCGCCTGATCGCCATCAGCGCCGCCAACATCGCCGCCTTCCGGGCCGGCAGCCCGCAGAACGTGGTGGGCTGACGGCTACGGCAGTGCCGCGATCGGCGGCCCGCACGGTGGTGTTGCTGGGGTGCCCATGCCGGCCACAGAGATGCCTCAGAGTGACAGCACCAACGCCTCGGCTTCCGGGTGATCCCGCCGGAACAAGCGGTCATCCGCTGCCCGCCGGCAGGTGCGCAGGAACAGCGGCATGTCGATGCCAAAGGTTTGCTCAAACAGCGCCACAACACCAGCGGTGCGATCCAGCCCGCAGGCCTGGATCGCGCGCTTCAGGCCTTGGCGCGGCTGATCGGTGAGGGCAGCAAACAGCCGGTTGAGCCGGTGCTCCTGCAGGGCCTGGGCTGGGGTCATGCCGCGAACCAGATCAAAGCTGAGCTCGAGGCAGTATTGGCTGATGCCGAGTGCATGGGAAACCTCCGCGATCGCGATTGGTTCCTGGAAGTGCAAGCCGAAATACTGCCGTGCCTTAACGACAACCTGCATGGGACTCTCGCAGGAATCCGGGCCGGATCCAGAGCCCCTGCGCATCAAGTCGTTGGGTATCACGTGCATCTCCTGCGTGGCTGCTAACGCGCTGCCTCTTGCCACCATGCTGCGAAAGAACCGGAGGATTCGCAAGCGGCAATTGGTTAAACAGCGCACTCCGACAGATTCAGTGATGACCTGACACCTGGCGAATCAAAACAACACAGACCCTGTAAAGCTGTGGTGATTCAGGACATCGTGGCCACCATTGCCGCACGGCTCGCAGGATGTGGGCAACCACCCGATGCTCCTGTCGGGTGGTTGCGGGAGAAGCAGGCGTCGCCTCGGCGGCGCTTTTTGATGACTCCCTCCCCAGGGGATCCGGCCTGCGCCAATTCCGTTACAGCGCCTTACAATTGGCGTAACATTAGTTGACATCCATGGCTGCCCCCTCTCCCCGCCTCGGGTTCGTTGCCTTCGCGATCGGCCTGGGTTGATGGCCGGGGCTGGTTCACTGCTGTTTCTGCTCGCCCCGGCCGACGCCCTCGCCGACGAGGAGCTTTCCAGCGCCGATCTGCAGACTGTGCAGTCCCAGGGTGTGTCCAGCGCCTCGGCACTGCGCATCGTGGTCACCCACGACCTGGGGGGCCGCCTGCAGTGCGTGTGCGACGCCATCACCCCTCGCTTTGAGCCGGGGCGGCTGTGGTTGGGGGTGTACCAACCGTCAACCCTGCAGCCCGATCGCTGGCAGCAGCTGGATCGGTTCCCCCTCAGCGAAGCCTGCAACGAGAACTGCTGGTTCTATCCCACCCACGACGGCCACTACCTCAGCTGGCAACGCGAACTCGGGGTGACCCTGGGCCCTGGCCGCATCGTCGATCCGCCGCCCGAAGCCTCCCCCGGCGCAGCCTTCAGCTACAGCCGCGAGCAGATCGCCCTGCTCTGGAGCCTGCTCGCCGACGACACCAGCCTCACCTGCGTGGGCCTCACCTACGCCGGCCGCCGGATCGACTGGCCCCTTCAGCACCGCCAGTGGGCAGCCTCGGCCACCTGGAGCACGTTCTCGGTGGACAGCAGCCGCGAAGAGTCGCTGATGGTGCACAGCAGGCGGGAGGTTGCCGCCCCCCGACGGCAGAACTAGAGCCTGGCCGTTATTCCAGGCTGTCGTGTAATACATCCATCACCTGGAGAATATCGTGGGTGAGCGACTCCTCCAGGCTGAGAACAGAGGCAAGATTGCTGAGGATGTTTTGCTCATCCACCTGCAGCTCCCCATCGGAACGCATGATTTCGGCCGCCATGGCAAAGGCCGTGCTGCGTTGGCGCGGTGTGAGCGCTGCGGCAGCATCCACCATCAGATGCTGGGCTCCCTTGCTACGCAGTTGCTCCAGCAATCCATTCAGAAGCTGCACCATTTCGCCGTCGCTGTAGTCGCGGAAGGGCTGGCGGTAATCGAGGGCATGGCGCAGGGCCCGAGACCCCGCCATGCTCATCACGCCGTCCCAGCAGACCGCCGCCAGGGCAACCGCCGCGAATCCGTTGGCTGAACTCCAAGACGTTGTCATTCCAGATCTCAGTACAGGGCAGGGCAGATCAGGGCAAGGGATGCTCTCAGGTGGGAAGGCCGATCCAGAACGACTCTCCGGCTCGGTGCACAGCGCGCACACGCCAGTTGTGCACAAGCAGATGGCGCACAAATTCACGTGCCAGGCCTTCCCCGGCAAACCTGAGGCGCTCGATCACACAACCAGGACTGTGCTCAGGGTTGTAGGTGGTGTGAATCGCCTCCACCACGTTGGCGCAATTCCCATCTTCAGCGGGCCGGATCGTGATGCCCTGCTGCACAAGGCACCAGGTGCCTTTATAAGGCGCATGCCCATCAGCAAGGGTGAGCAGAGGAATCTCGGGACAGGCCATGGGCTACCAAGGGCGAGGCTTCACTGCACTGCTTCGTCTGGTCTGGCTGCTGTGATCTGTGCCACAGGTTATTGAAACTTCACGGATCTATGGGAAAAAAACATAACGAATCAACAAGCTGTCTCCTAGCGCACAGCGCAGGGGGCAAGCGCCCATCTGCACTGGATTCTTCTCCTGTGCATCCCGGGTTCAGTCCGGGGCGATCGGCCATGACCAACCTTGGCTCCACGCTCTCCGCCGCCAGCCAACCGCGGCCCATGCGGCCGGAATCCCTGGCTGACCAGATCCGTCGCCATCTCTTCTCCAGTCAGGCGAAATCAGCCTCTCTGGCCACCCAGCACGATCACTACATGGCCCTGGCGCTGGCCGTGCGGGATCGGTTGCTGCAGAACTGGGTGGACACCGCCGAGGCTTACACCAACCAGGGCGTGCGCACAGCCACCTATCTCTCGGCCGAATATCTGCTGGGCCCACACCTGGAGAACAACCTGGTGAATCTGGGCCTGCGTGAGGAGGCAGAAGCCGCCTGCCGTGAGCTGGGGCTAAACCTTGACCAACTGATGGCCCTGGAACCGGAGCCAGGGCTTGGAAACGGTGGGCTGGGCCGGTTGGCCGCCTGTTTTCAGGAGTCCCTGGCGAGCCTGGGACTGCCGGCCATCGGCTATGGCATCCGCTACGAGTTCGGCATCTTCCGCCAGAGCATCGGCCCGGATGGCCAGCACGAGAGCACCGATGCCTGGCTCACCCTTGGCAATCCCTGGGAGGTGATCCGGCCCGAATGGCGCTACCCGGTGCAGATCGGCCAGCACACGGTGATCGGTGTGGCCCACGACACGCCGATCACCGGCTATGGCGTGCGCACCGCGAACACACTGCGGCTGTGGTCGGCGATGGCGCCGGAGGCCTTCGACTTCGCCTCCTTCAACGCCGGCGACTACACGCGGGCGGTGCTGGCCAAGATGCAGAGCGAGACCCTGAGCAAGGTTCTCTATCCCAACGACGAATTCGACCAGGGCAAACGGCTGCGACTGAGCCAGCAGATCTTCTTCGTGAGCTGCTCCCTGCAGGACATGTTCCGGATCCTGCGCGGCCAGGGGCTCAGTGCCCGCGATTTCCACAGGAAGTTCGCCGTGCAGCTCAACGACACCCATCCGGCCATCGCGGTGGCCGAGTTGATGCGGCTGCTGATCGACGAGGAGAAGCTCGACTGGGATACGGCCTGGGGCATCACCACCGCCAGCCTCAGCTACACCAACCACACCCTGTTGCCGGAGGCGCTGGAAACCTGGGGGCTGGATCTGTTTGAGGAGCTGCTGCCGCGCCAGCTGCAGATCATCTACGAGATCAATGGCCGTTTCCTGCGCATGGTGCGCATCCAGAACCCAGGCAACCCGGATCTGCTGGAGCGGGTGTCGTTGATCCAGGAAAAACCCAGGCGCCAGGTGCGCATGGCCCATCTGGCGGTGGTGGGCAGTCACCACACCAACGGCGTGGCCGAACTGCATAGCCGGTTGCTGCGGGAGCAGGTGTTGGCCGATTTCGCCCGCATCTGGCCTGATCGCTTCACCAACGTGACCAACGGCGTGACGCCGCGGCGCTGGCTGGCGGTGGCCAACCGCTCCCTCAGCACCCTGCTGGATAGCGCCCTGGGCGAAGACTGGCGCCGCGATCTCTCCCAACTGCAACAACTTCAGCCGTTCCTTGAGGACAGCGCCTTTCTGGAACGCTGGCAGGCTGCGCGGCTGGAGGCCAAGCAGCGCCTGGCGGGCCACATCCAGGATCAGCTCGGCGTGATCGTGGATCCCACCTCGCTGTTCGACGTGCAGGTGAAGCGCATCCACGAATACAAGCGCCAGCATCTGGCGGCGCTGGAGGTGGTGCAGCGCTATCTGCGCCTGCGCAACGGCGAGGACCTGCCACCCCGCACGGTGATCTTCGGTGGCAAGGCAGCGCCGGGGTACGCCATGGCCAAGCTGATCATCCGGCTGATCGTGGGCATCGCCGAGATCGTGAACATGGATCCGGCCATGCGGGGCCGGCTGCGGGTGGTGTTTCTGCCCAACTTCAGTGTGAGCCTGGGCCAGCTGGTGTACCCGGCGGTGGATCTCTCCGAGCAGATCTCCACGGCCGGCAAGGAGGCCTCCGGCACCGGCAACATGAAGATGGCGCTCAACGGTGCGCTCACCATCGGCACCCTCGATGGCGCCAACATCGAGATCCGCGAGCGGGTGGGGGCCGATCACTTCTTCCTGTTCGGTCACAACGCCGAACAGGTGGCGGCGTTGCAGCAGAACGGCTACCACCCCTACCCATGGCTGGAGCGCAACCCGGCGCTGCACGAGGCGATCGAGCTGATCGGCTCCGGCCACTTCAGCGAAGGCGACCGCCAGCTCTATCACCCGCTGCTGGCCAATCTCTGCAACCACGATCCCTTCCTGGTGATGGCCGACGCGGCCGACTACAGCCGCAGCCAGAACGCCGTGGATCAGGCCTGGCAGAACCCCCAGGCCTGGAGCCGTTCCTCGATCACCAACACGATGAATTCCGGCTTCTTCAGCAGTGATCGGGCGATCGCCGAGTACGCCGAGCGGATCTGGAAGATCCAGCCGGTGCCGATCGGGGGATAGGCCGCCATGGCACCTGCAGGCAACGCAGCCGCCACCGCAGCCGCTGTTGAGAAGCGTCTGCGCACAGCGGGGATCGAGCTCACCCTCGGTGGCGAGCCCACGTACGTTCCGTTCAGCCCGGAGGGTGCTGAGTGGAGTGTGGCGGCCGACGGCCCCACCAAGCTCGGCTACGCCCAGGCCCTGGCCGCCGAGCTGCAGCGGCTCGTGTGGCCCGAGGCCACCCTGCTCTTCTGTACGGGGAAGCGCTTTGAAGGCGAGGTGAATCCCCGCTGGGCCCTGCGGCTGATCATCGGCAGCAGCGGCGAGCCGCTGGTGCGCTGGCCCCAGCGCGTGGATCAGCAACCCCGCCGGCCCCTGGAGGCGTCTGCTGCCCCCGCGCTGCTGGCTGCGATCGGGAAACACCTCGGCTGCCAGCTGCAGGCGATCGGGCTGAGTGATCCGCTCGATCCACAGCGCCAGGTGTGGGCCGCCCCCCTGAGCCACAACGAGCAGCACTGGCAGGCCGCACCATGGCCCCTGGCTAACGACCTGCGCACACTGCTCCCCGCGCCCGGTCCGGCGGGGCTACGCCTGCCGCTGCAGCATTTTCCGGAGCACACCCCCCGGCAGGTGCTCACCCTTGAGATCACGGCCCAGAGCTGGAGCCTGTTTCTGCCACCCCTGGATCGCCTGCGGCTGGAGCAACTGCTGGCGGCGATCGCCGACGCCAGCACAGCCTGGAGTGAGCCCGAGCTCAGTGGGGCGCTGCCGCTCGACACCGCCGGCCATTGGGAGGTGCTGGGCATCACCGCCGACCCCGGGGTGCTGGAGGTGAACCTGCCGGTATGCGGCACCTGGTTTGAGTACGCCAGCTGGCTGGGGGTGCTGGAGCAGGCCGGCGACGCCGTGGGGTTGCGCTCCTGGCAGTGGCGCGACGAGCGCAAGGTGGGCACCGGCGGGGGCAACCACCTGCTCTGGGGCGGACCGTCGCTGGAGCCCGAGCGCCATCCCTTCTTCTCACGCCCTGCCTGGCTGGTGGGAATCCTGCGCTACTGGCAGCACCACCCGTGCCTGGCCTACCTGTTCACGGGCACCTGTGTGGGAGCCGCCTCCCAGGCTCCCCGCGCCGATGAGGGCAGTGCCAGCTGGCTCGATCTGGTGCTGGCCCATGGCGCCCTCGAGCAGCTGGGCAGTGGTGATCAACGGGTGGCGATCAGTGAAACCCTGCGCCATCTGCATGCCGACCGCAGCGGCAACACCCATCGCAGTGAGATCAGCCTCGACAAGTTCTGGAATCCCGCCTGGCCCGGTGGCTGCCAGGGCCTGATCGAATTCCGGGCCCTGGAATCAATGCCCCACCACCGCTGGAGCAGCGCGGTGGCCCTGCTCTGGCGGGCCCTGGCCGTGCATGTGCTGGATCCCCGGCAGCGACCTCAGGGCCTCAGGCCCTGGGGCGACCAGCTGCACGATCGGGCGCTGCTGCCCAGCCAACTGTGGACGGATCTGCAGGCCGTGTTGGCCGATTTGGCCGCTTCCGGCCTGCCGCTGGATCCCGGCGTGTTTCGCCAGATCTGGCAATGGCGATTCCCCCGGTTGTTGCACTGGGCGGAGCCTGCTGGTGGCGCAGAACTGGAGCTCCGCGAGGCACTCGAGCCCTGGCCACTGCTCTGTGACACGCCGGTGGAGGGTGGCTTCACCAGTCGCTTCGTGGACGCCTCCATGCGGCGCCTGGAGGTGATGGCCAATGGCGCTCTCCGCAGCGGATTCCGGCTGTGGCTCAATGGCAGGCTTCTGCCCTGGCCTGCTGATCCAAACCAGCCCCTCGCGCTGCGCTACCGCCAGAGCGCCCTCTATCCGTGTCTGCATCCCTGTGTGCCGGTGGATCTGCCGCTGCACCTGCAGCTGCTGACCGACAGCGGGCAGACCCTGGCCGCCTGGAGACTGAACGATGGCAACGGCGGCTTTCAACCGGATCCGGAACCTGAACCCGTGAATCCAGTGGCGGAACCATGGTTCATGCCCCAGGCCGATGCCTGCACTGTGGACCTGCGGCTCAGCGCCAGCCTGGAGAAGCCAGGGCATCAGCGTGCGTGGAGCTCAGGGCCGAACCCCGGTTCCGGCGGCCGTCGCTGACCATCCGTCGCTGACCATCCGTCACTGAGCATCCGTCACTGAGCATCCGTCGCTGAGCATCCGCGCGCCATAACAAAAGCCCCTGCAGAAGCAGGGGCTCCAATGGCTTAGCCAAGACTTAGCCAAGGTGGAGCCAGGCCTCAGCCGGGGGCTGTTGGCTCAGGCCACATCGCGCTGATCATCGCTCTGCCGGAGAAGCTGCCGATAGGTGGCGAGCTCACCGTGATCCAGAGACCATGCGGTAGCTGTTTGCCCCAGCGAACTGAGATCCAGGCGCGTACCAACCCCAGCGTAGAGATCGCGGTTGCCGAAGGCGGCCTGCAGCGCCTTGAACGTGGGTTCACCGGTGCAGTGGCCAGGGGCGATGTAGTTCACCTTGTAGGTGTCATGCAGCGCGCTGGTCACCCGGGCGATCTCTTTGTCGTTAGCCACCACCAGATGGAAGCCACCAGCCACGAGTTGGATGCGGGGATTGATCTTCGCGGCTTCCGCCACGATGTTGTCAACGCCGGCATGGGAGCAACCCACCACCACCACAGCGCCATCGGGAGTATCGAGCACCAGGGAGAGCTCACGCAACTCAAGCGTGCCCGGCTTGTCAGACACCTTGGCGATCAGATGAACCCCAGGCGCGATTTCGGTGTTGCGATCAATGAGCCGGAAATCGGCATTGGGCCAGGCGCTGCCGAAGCGCATCACCTTGGGTGGCCGTCCTGCGTAGTAACGCTGTTCTGAAGGAAGCGATTCATCCTTGCGGTAGAAGGTACTGGGCAGATCTGCCCCGTAAACGCCGAATCCCTCCTTGGGTGCGTAGATCGGCACCTTGGGATTCACGCTGAGCAACCTGGCCAGGCCACCCATGTGATCGCCGTGGCGGTGGGACAGCACCACGAGATCAACCTTGGAAAGATCAACGCGACTGGCCTTGGCGTTGGCCGCGAACAGCGGACCGTTATTGCCGGTGTCAAACAGGATGCGTTTGCCACCGAATTCCACCAGAGCTGAATAGCCCCAGTCTTTCTGAAAGCTGGAGGGCTTGCCGAATGCGTCGTAGAGAACGGTGATGCGGGGCGATGAGCTGGCGGCGGATTGGGCCAGCGGCGAGCCAGTGGGCGACTGCCAGCGCACCGCAGCGGAGAGTGGCGATCCCAGCAGGGCCAGGCCGAGAACGATTAGCAGAGCGAAGACCCCAGGAAAGAATCGGCGCCAACGCTGAGATCGGAAAGAAAAGCGGCTCATGCTTCCTCACCGGCCTTGACTGGGGCGGATGCCTGAACCGTCGCCAGGTCTGTGCCGAGACCCATCGCCGCAGCCAGGGTGATTCCACCGATCCAGAGCATGGGCCGGGACATGGCCGCAGGTGCTGCGTGGGCCACGGCTTGAAGCACGGCGGGTGTACAGCAGGGGCACAACACGCCCTCGATCAGAGCCATGGAAACAGCACAGTGGCGCCGCCATCCTGTGGCGAGGCATGGCCGGGCCGATGTAATCCGAACCACCCTCCAACTGGTGGATCGCAACACCGGAAACGAGCCCGATAGCGTTGGCTGGTGTGGTCAGCCTGCTGGTTCCGGTTCCTGGCGGCTGACGCCGGAGAAGCCCATCACCACCGGTGGCTGGAAGGGCGTGAGCTGCTGGGCGGTGGCCTCCAGGAAGGCCACCAGGATCGTGATCAGCAGGATGTAATCGCGCAGGGATGGATCCAGGGGCCCCTGGGGCGCGGGTGGCTGGGCCTTGAGCACGGCCTCCAGCGGGGCCCAGAGCGGATTGGCGCGCGCTTCGGCATAGATCTCCTCCAGGCGGCCGCTGTGAATCGGATCGCTGAGCGAGGCCGATTCAGCCGAGTGGGCAAAGGCGTTGCGCAACTTGCGCAGGGCGGAAAGGGCCCGCTCCACCGGCGCGTCGATCAGCCCGAGCCGGCGGGCCAGGGCCACCTTGGCGCCGAGGGAACCCAGGGGGCGATCCGGGAGAAACAGGCCATCGCCCTTGGCCGCACTGGGAGCCATCAGCGCCTGCAGCAGGTGCTCCAGGGCGGCATCCACCCGGGCCACGCCCACCAGCACGGCGCCACGGCCGCGCTCCTCCAGCATCTGCAGGGCGATGGTGCGGGCCGCCTGGGCGGCGGCGGCTTCCGGTGAGAGGGGCAAGCCTGGGGCCATGGCGGAAAACGGGGGTCAGCTGGCGCCGCCGATGAAGGGCGATGGCTTTCCGCTGAAGCTCACCACCACCCGCTTCCTGGCGCGGGTGGCCGCCACATGCAGGAGCGAGCGTTCCTGCTGCTCGAACAGCTCTCTGGAGAGTGGGTCCGGGCAGCCTTCGAGGATCCGGCGCAGGGGGATCTGATCGGCCGTGAGCCCTGGCAGCAACACCTGATCGAACTCCAGGCCCTTCACGCGGTGCATGGTGGCCAGCCGCAGGGCCGGATCACTGGGGTCATCCGATTCATCGGCGTTGATCACCCGGGTGGCGAACCCCTCGGCCTGCAGCAGGCCATTGAGCTTCTCCACGCCCTTGTTGGTGCGGGCCGCCACGCAGGTGGAGGCGAGGCTCTGCTGCTGATCGCGCAGCTGGCGCAGGGTGCTCACCAGGAAGCTCTGCTCCTCCGCCGGATCCTCAAAGCCCCGCACCAGCGGCTGATCCCCATGCAGCAGGGAGCGGTAGTCGCTCGTGGGATCGCTGCCGCCGTCGAGGTCGTCAAAATCCAAGCCGTGCAGCACCGCCGTGGCCCAGGCGCGGGTTTCCTCGGTGGTGCGGTAGTTGATCCGCAGCTTCCTGGCGCGGCCCCGGATATCGATGCCGCAGCGGCTGAGCACCACCGGTTTGCCGTAGATGCGCTGGTGGGGATCACCCACGATGAACAGGTCGTTGGCCCGGGGCTGGCCCACCAGGGCGCGCAGCAGCGAGAAGGAGGCCAGGTCGAGATCCTGGGCCTCATCCACCACCACGGCTGCAAACAGCGGCGGCTGATCGGCGCGGTTGAGCAGGTCGGCGGCGATCTGCTTGGCCTCCTCCGGCTCCCACAGCCCCCGCTGGCGGAATTCGGCCCGCAGAGCATCGAACACGGGCCAGATCTGGGCCCGCTGCTGGCGGTTGAGGCGGGTGCCGCGCCCCACCCGCCTGGCCATCAGGTAGTCGTCGCGGCTGCGGCAGCCCTGGGCGAGCACCACGTCTTTCCATTCCTCTTGATAGAAGCGTGTGTCGAACCCCAGCGAGGGCTCGGCCACATCCATGGCCAGGCTCCAGGCGCTGTCGCGAGCCTCCTCGTTGAACACCCGCACCTGCAGCCCCTGGGTTTTGAGGAAGTTCATCACCCAGCCATCGAGGTGAAGCACCTCGATGCGCTGCAGTTCCAACGGGCTGCAGATCTTGGTGAGGTTGGCGCGGATATCGGTGGCCAGGTTGCGGGTGAAGGTGGTGAACAGCACCCGGCCGGGAGTGTCGGCTTGCTGGAGCTGCTGGGCCAGCCAGCGGGCCCGGTGCATGGCCACCACCGTTTTGCCGGTGCCGGCACCGCCCAGCACCCGCACCGCGCCGCTCCACTGGCGTTCCACAAGCCGGCGCTGGCTGGGATGGAGAAACACGCGCCAGCGCTCCAGCGGTGCCGAGAGCATCGCCTCGAGCACGTCGTCGTCGGTGATCACCAGGAACTCGGCCTTGCTCTCCGGGGTGTCGAGGGCCGCCGCAAGATCGCTGGGATCAATGGCGGTGGGCCGCTGGCGTTCCAGCTCCTCGATCACCGCTTCGATCGCCTTGCCCTCGGCCAGCAGGATCAGGCCATCCACGCAGTCCTGCGGCACCCACTCGATCAGGCGGGCGAGGGCCTCTTCGCTGCTGACGGCCCGCACCGCCGGCAGCAGGGCCTCCGGCACGCCCAGCAGCATCAGCTGCTCATCGCCGCAGTGGGCGAACAGCGACGCGCTGGAAACGGGCGCGGGAGCGGCCTGCGGGGGTGGGGCGCTGTTGGCGAGGGCTTCGCTCACGGCGGCGGCGATGGCATCACCAACGGCCATTTCGGCGGCCTCCACATCCACCACCTGCAGGGCGCCGGACACGCGGTTCACATGGCAGGTGCGGCGCCGGGCCCACTGGTAGGCGTCGTCGTGCCTGTCGATCCAGAGCAGCACGTAGGTGTCGCCCTGATCCGGCGCGCGCACGATGCAGCGGATGTCCTGATCCACCCACAGCGAGCGGATGAAGGGGTCCTTGCCGCCCTCGATGCGCTCGTAGTTGAGGCCAGGGCTGCGGGGGTTGTCGCGGAACCTGGAGATGAAGGTGGCCACCTTGCCGCGGGCCTTCTCCGGCAGGCGGCCGAACGCCTTGAAGAAGTCGTTGGAGAGGGCAACGGTGAGGCGGGACTCGCTCATGAACGGGGGAGGGGAAAGAGACGACGGGGATCAGGGCGACGCCAGCGCCTCACCCACGGCTGCCGCGGTGCTGCCCGGTGGATCCTCCAACGACCAGCAGCGCCAGCCGGCTGCGGTGAAGGCCTCCAGATCCGTGGGTTCCACCACCACGGCCAGGCGCCGCTGCGGCCAGGCGAATTCAGCCTGGGCGAGCACGGCGCCGCGGGGGCCTTCCAGCTCGAACGCCTGCTCAGGCAGGGGATGGTTGCTGCCTTCAAGGGCTGTAGCCAGGGCGTCCAGCAGGGGCAAGGCGGCCTGGGGGCTGAAGCGCCTGAGTTCCTCCCAGCCGCGCCGCCGCTCCGCTTCAGCGGGTGCCTCTGGGGCCGTGCTGGCTGGGATCCACACCTGCGGTGGATCCACAGCGCCGGGTTCCTCGGCACCGCCCCAGCCCGGGGTGGAGAGCAGGCCATGGGGCAGGAACTGGACGAGGTTGCCCTGGCGCAGCCACTCCCGCCAGGCCGCCTGCTGCTGCTGCTCATTGCAGGAGGGATCCGGCTCGAAGTGGATGACCCGGAAGCTGGCGGCGGGATGGCGGCGCTCGGGTGCATGCAGGTTCAGATCCACGAGGTTGAGGATCTGCAGGCCAGGGGCGGGAGTGAGGTGCTGGCCCACCCGACGGTTCTGCTCGGCTGACTGCCACTCCCGCACGTGGGCCGTGAGCCGCAGCGCGCTCTGCACCGCCATGAGCTCAGGGGCGTCGGCGGGCAGTGGCGAGGCCTGGGCCAGGCAGAACTGCTGCGCCATGCCCTGCCAGAGCGCCTCGGAGGGATTGGCCAGGTAGGCCATCAGCAGCTGCAGGCTGCTGGCCGGTTGGGCCTGGCGCGGCAGCAGCGGCGGTGGCTTGGGCAGGGCGGCGAGCAGCTCCGGGGGCCACCAGCGCTCCAGGAAGGTTTCGGGCTTGGTGGCAAAGGCCGGCACCACACCAACCGCCAAAGCATTGGGCTCCAGGGGGGCCTGCGCGGTGGGCAGTGGTTCCACCACGTCATCCCAGCTGAGGGCCCAGAACAGGTAGCGCCCGCTGCGCTGCAGCGCCATCCGTTGCTCGGCGTCGGTGGCCAGGCGGCTGCGGTGGAATTCCCAGCCATCGGTGTAGATGGCGATGGGCTTGCCGCCGGCGGTGGGGGTGAGCAGGAAGTCGGCGCGGGAGAAGGCGCGCACCCCCTCGGCCTCGCCCAGCGGCACCTGCTGCTCCACCTTCCAGCTCACCACCTGCTTGCCGCTGGTGAAGGTGAGCAGGTAACCCTTGTTGCCCTTGATGAAGTCGGCGCGCAGGGTCACGGCAACGCCTGGGGGTGCGCCCTTGCCCTCGCGGAGCTTGTCGATGAAGCGCAGCTCCAGCTCGCTCTCGGCCCGGGTGTTGATCACCACCTCCGAGAGGCTGTGATCACTGGGCTGCAGTTCATCCCAGCGGCGCAGGATCGTGTGCAACTGCTCGATCGCCCGCTGTTTGCTGGTGCGCTGGCGATCAAACCGCTGCCGGTACATGAAGATGCAGCGGTAGCAGCCATCGCTGCAGGGGCAGGCCTGCAGGTGCTGCAGGGAACGCTGGAACACCTCGCGCAGATCCTGGCCACCGGCCTCGATCAGCTGGCGCACATAGCCCGTGCCGCCGGGAACGGAATCAAAGAGATAGAGGAAGGTTTTGCGCTGCTGGCTGCCGGGCTGAGGTTCCTCGCCGAGGGCGGATTGGAGGTGATCCACCTTGCCGCCAAAGCGCTGGCGCAGACCCAGGTGCAGGGCGCCGATGAACGAAGGCTGGCCCGCTTCATCCCAGAAGCTGGCACCGGGCAGCAGGAAGCGCAGGGCCTCGGAGTTGAACTCCCGATACATGAACAGCAGCTGGCGCAGCTGGGCGTCGTCGGGCTTGTCGCGGTATTTGCAGCCCCAGGTGTGGTTGCTGGCCTTGGCCGCACCGCGCTGCA